>Ga0080006_1163215_pt1 | contig 57157 bp, 42 predicted proteins | sample RS3BMetagenome_FD_69209 | JGI IMG/M metagenome (GOLD analysis project Ga0080006, IMG submission 69209) | Ferric oxide microbial mat and aquatic microbial communities from Rainbow Spring, Yellowstone National Park, USA - RS3B (SPADES... ...
TCGGGTTGACCGGGCTTGGGGGGTCGCAGCCACTCAATGCTCCGATCGTGGGTATGGCGGCGGCACCGAACGGTGGCGGATACTGGATGGTGGCGGCCGACGGTGGAGTCTTTGACTTTGGGGATGCGCCATTCGAGGGCAGCCTTGGAGGCAAGCGCATCTCTGGTCCAATCGTTGCGATGGCCGCCGCGTCGACGGGGACCTCGTCCACGACGCCGACGATCACCACGACTGCGCTACCGAGCGGGATCGTAGGCGAACCCTATGCTTCATCGATCGCCGCCACCAACCTGGGGACTGCAGGTACGTTGCGTGCAACGGGATTACCGGCAGGCCTCAGCTTGACCCAGTCTGGGACCATCCAGGGGACCCCGACAGGCCCGGGGGTCTCGACCGTCACCGTGACAGCGACGAATGGCGCTGCCACCAGCACCCAGTCTCTCGACCTCGCCGTCACCGAGCCACTCCAGGGTCTCACCACCAGCGTCACGCCGCAGGCCTCGTCGAACTGGGCCGGCTACTACGTCCAACCGGGGAGCTATGACGCGATCACCGGAACCTTTACTGTCCCTGCGCTCTCAGTCAACCAACCCTCCTACTGCTTGGGTTCTCAAACCGGGCCAACATGCTCGCTCTCTGAATGGGTCGGCATCGATGGCGCCAACAACGCATCGTTGATCCAGGCTGGGGTTGAGCTCACGCCGGTCGGGAACGGTTCGACCTATCAGGTCTACCCGTGGTGGGAGATCCTCCCAAACGTGCAGACCAATGTCAACACCCTCACCATCGCCGCAGGCGATCAGGCGACCATCAACATCTTCAAGACCGACAGCGCCAACAACTGGGAGATTCAGATCATCGACGACACCACCGGTAACGCCTTCACCAGAACACAGACCTACGACGGCCCTGGCGCCTCGGCCGAGTGGATCGTGGAGGCACCATCGACGACGAATGCGACCATTCTTGAGGTGCCGACGCTGAACTCCCCCGTCACCTTCTCAAATCTTGGCGTCAACACCACCGCCAACGGGTCGGTCTCACAAACCGTCCAGAGCTTCCTCTGCCAGGTGACCACCGAGCAGCCAGGATCGTTGTCGAGTAACCAGTTTCAGGTGACTCAGCTTGCGGGAGCAAGTGGACCGTGCTCGAACGCATCGCTTTTTAACAGTGGTATCGACACCAGGATCAAGACCAGCGCCGAGAATACGAAGATCTAAGCGCTATGGTAGTACCATCTGGTTATGAAGCAATTACACCATGTCGTCGTCGCCGGACTGGGAGTCTTGGGCGCCCAGATCGCCTACCACATCGCCTACTCCGGCTTTGCAGTCACCGGTTACGACGTTAACCAGGAGAGCCTCGACGCCGGCCGGGTGAGACTCGAGCAGTTACGTGATCGGTATGGGACTCGTGCCCTCGATCGTGATCCGGTCAAGGCACAGGCGGGGTTCGAGAGAATCACTCTAACGACCGACCTTAACGAGGCAGCACAAGGAGCCGACCTCGTGATTGAGGCCATTCCTGAGGACCTTGAGATCAAGCGGAGCTTTTATGCAAAGCTTGGGCCCATGTTGGCCCCGACGACCATCATCGCCACCAACACCTCGACGCTGCTCCCGAGCGACATGATGGACGCAACCGGACGGCCTGATCGATTTTTGGCGCTGCACTTTGCCAACCAGATCTGGCGACATAACACGGCCGAGGTCATGGGTACCTCGGCCACCGACCCCGCCATCTACGAGCAGGTGGTTGCCTTTGCCAAGGAGATCGGCATGATCCCGATCGAGATCAAGAAGGAGCAGGCAGGTTACCTGCTCAATTCGCTCCTGGTCCCATGGCTGATGGCGGCAAGCTCGCTCTTCATGGATGGGGTCGCCGACCCAGCGATGATCGACCTGACCTGGCGGACCGCCACGGGCGCCCCGACCGGGCCCTTCCAAGTCTTTGACGTCATCGGTATTCGCACCGCCTATGCGGTGTCTGCGGCCGGCGATGCCACCCAGCAAGCGTTCGCCAACTACCTCAAAGAACACCTCCTCGATCAGGGCAAGCTTGGGGTCGAGTCCGGAGAAGGCTTCTACCGTTACCCCGTGGGTGACGACCAAGATCTGGGGACCGACGGCGATTGACGACACCTTGGACCGATCAACCATGGTGGGGCAACCCTGATGGAGCGATCCTGATGGAGCGACGCAGGGTCGACCACACCTACCTGACGTCGTTCGCCTACGCCGATGCGACACGACTCGGAGCGAGGATCGCCATCTATGGCTATCAACAACCCAAGATCGATCTCGTCGCCGAGGTCCGCGATGCCCTTGGTGTCGCCCAAGGCATGCGCGCACTCGATGTCGGTACCGGAGACGGGCGCTATGCACATACCATCAGCGAAGATGGGGGCTCGGCGATCGCCCTCGACCTCTCCCTCGGCATGCTCAAAGGGGTCGGTGGGACATGGACACGAGTCGTGGCCGACGCGGAGACGCTCCCGTTTGCCAGCGCCTCGATCGATCGCATCGTCGCTGCCCACATGCTCTATCATTTGGCGCATCCCCAACGGGCCTTGGCCCAATTCGCTCGCGTCCTCACCCCCGATGGTGTGTTCATCGCAACCTCCAACACCGAGGCCCACCTTCACGAGATGCGCCAGCTCTGGGACGAGCTTCTCAATGATCGAGGGCTCAACACCCAGGACCCAAACCTTGCCCTCTTGAACCTTGAGCTCCCGGTCGATCGATTGCTCGCCGACGCCCGTGCCACCTTTCACCACGTCGAATCAAGGCTTCTTACCAGCTCGCTGTGTTGTGACAACACAGCGGCGCTCGTCGCCTACGCGGCATCGACGACCGCTGCGATGACGACCAGCGAGCTAGGGTACGATCTCCTCACGCCTTTTGGCGACAAGGTTCGAGCGCTCATCCAATGCGACGGAGCCTTCAATGTCACGACGCAGGTCATCCTTGTTCGCTGTACGGATCCTCACTCACAAGAGGGCTGATTGAAACTCACCACCTTGGCGCACCATGAGTCGACAGGCCACGCACTTGGCTCTTGCGAGGAATCCTACATCGGCCATGGCTCGAAACGTTCGTAAACCCATCTCATTATCTTCGATGTCGATCAGTGCCCCGCTGGCAAAAGCTCGTGACCCAGTCGCAGCGGCAAATCTGGCAGCGATATCAACGCAGACCAACAGATGGCACTCGACAATGAGTAATCGATCCAACGATAGGCATCCGTGAACTCGCGAGTCCCTATGGTAGAGGAAATTTAGATCTCATCCGTGGGAAGCATCAGAGCGCAACCCCCATTACCTGCCGACCCAAGACCGTTAGAGCTTCTACTCCGTGTCGACGGCAGAGGACGGGGGTACCTCCTGTGCCACCAGCATCTTGAGCATCGGTCCAAGAAGTCGCGCTGCCTCATCCACGAAGCCACGATCGGTCTCTTCCACCATTTGTCGGCTGAGCATGATCCCCCGGATCACCGCCAAGACCGCATGGGCCACCGGCACCGAACGATCCACAGACATCCCAAAGTGCTCGCGCAACGCACTCTCGATAAAGGTGATCCAGTCATCCATAGCGTGGGAAAGAAATTCCCCATAGAGGTCGCGATCGCGCATGCTGGCTCCGACCAGCTCAAAGAAGAGCTTGTTGGCGCCGTCGTTCTCAGGTTCCGAGATGTCCTCAATCGCAGCCCAAAAATACTGATCAAAGTCGGCTGGGGTAGGGTGATTCGCCGCCATACGTGTCTGAAGACCCCTGCGCTGATCGTTGGCCAAACGCGCCAACAGCTGCTCAAGGAGTTTGTCTTTGGAACCAAAGTGATGCTCAAGCGTGTTGGGTGCCACACCCAGCTCGTCTGCTAACTTACGGTAGGTGAGCGAGGCCAAACCATTGGCCTTGAGATACTCAGTCGCCTGTTCGGTAAGCTCCTCGCGACGAGGGTTACGTTTGTCACTCTGTTCCATTGGCCATAGCATAGAAGCTCGGCTGCACAACACGTTGACCCAGCTCGATCAGCTCCGAACCACTTCCTCCAACTGCATGGCAATCACCAAAGGATTCTCGGGTACGATCACGGTCTCCACCTCGATTGGTGCGCCAGGGCAAGTAGCCCATCGGCGCAACGCTTCCCTAACACCATGGAAGCTCTCGTCACGAATTTGCACCATGGGCCAATCATGTTTAACAGGTGTCAATGCCGTCGGGTATCTTTGGCGCCCGGGGTCGATATCACCGCGTTTCAAGGTCACCAGGTGCGTGTGACCAGCGAATCTAGGAGCGAAGGCTCGCCTCGTATCTGGTGGTCGGAACCGGTGTCGATCCGGTGACCTCACGCTTTTCAGGCGTGCGCTCTACCTGCTGAGCTATCCGACCGCAACCTGCGATTGTGGCGGACCCGACGGGATTTGAACCCGCGACCTCCGGCTTGACAGGCCGGCGTGCACTCCGAGCTGCACCACGGGTCCCTACGCAATCGCTTGCAAGTAGATCAGTATATAAGACTCACAAGCTCGGGCACTGCAGCTGAGCCAAACTCATGCCCGTGACAGTCGCTCCATCAGGTTGTCACCGACTTCAGCCGGTACCGCGAGATCTCCATACCCTGTCAGGGCGGCGAGCCCCGGTTTAAAGGTGCCATGAAAGTCAGAGCCACCGGTAACGAGTAGGTCGAGGTCGCGCGCAAGATCAACTAGTTCGCCACGCTGCTTGGGGTCATAACCTCCGTAGAAGCACTCGACCCCAGCCAAGCCCATTTGCTTGAACTCACGCAACCTGGCGCCAAGGGAAGAGAAGGGGACCCCCAGGCTGAGCGGGTGAGCGATCACTGCCACAAAACCAAGCTCAACACACATGGGACCGATCTCCTCGATACCAAAGAGCGTTTTGGGGCTATAGAGAGGACGCCCCTTGGCCAGGTATCGATCAAAGGCATCCTGAATGCTCTCGGCATAGCCGTGATCGACGAGAACTCTGGCAAAGTGTGGGCGTCCGACGCTCTTAGCGAGAAAATCCGGTGCGCCGGCCGCAGCGAGGACCTCGGTCTCGGTGATCGAGAGCCCCAGTTGATTGGCACGATCGAGGAGTTCAAGGTTGCGATCACGACGCGCAAGCGCCAAACGCTCGATGTTGGTGGCAAGATCACTGGTCGAAATCGAGTTGCCGTAGACCAAGAGGTGAAAGGTACCACCACTCCAGTTGAGCGATAGCTCCACACCCTCGGGAGGAGTGAGTTCGGAATCGAGCCCATCACGGAAGGCAGCGCTCCCGGCGAGCGTATCGTGATCGGTCAGGACGGCGAGATGGACATGGCCGAGATCTTGGGCGAGCTGACCGGGCTCGACTGAACCATCGGAGGCATTGGAGTGAAGGTGCAAATCGCACAATGGTGACGAAGACGCTGACATGGTAAACACTGAGCCTAGCCATCTCAGAGCGCACCTTCGGGTTCGTGGGTACCGACCCTTTCGTCATGAGCTCAATCACAGTGCGCAATAATGTCACACGATGATACAAAGATGCCGCCAGCTATGCAGCAAGAATCGAACCAATAGTACTGTGGACAACTATACGGCGTGCAAACACCCTGTGATATTCGGGGCCTTGTCATGTACAGATACCTCGCTGGGCCCAACGCATCGAAGAGATGCCCGCGATGCCTTGGCGCCACCGACATCCGTTTCACGGATCCACTGCTGTCTCCGTACCACATCGACTCCAGGAGACGGCCTTCACCAACATCGCAACTGCACCGTTAACGCCTTGGGGCGTCGCTGGCCATCCCTTAGACGGCATTTTCCCACAACGATCGCTTGCTGGCGCCGTGTTCGACAGGAATGATGGGCGCCATATCCAATGACGGGTATATCGAGGTTTCGCGATCTGCTAAGAAAATACGATGATCCATCGACGGAGCGCCAAGAAATGGTAGGCTTAACATACCGTGATCGAAGATCCTCAGAACAACCATCCGGAGCACGACCCACTGGCCCGTGATCATCCGGAGGAGGCTTGCGGGGTCTTTGGTATCTCCTTACCGAACGAAGCCGTCTCCTACCTCACCTTTGACGGTATCTACGCATTACAGCACCGCGGGCAAGAATCTGCAGGTATGGCGGTCGCAGACCATGGCGAGGTGACGGTGGTGAAGAACCTCGGACTCGTGAGCGCGGTCTTCGACGAGTCAACTCTGGCCTCACTACCTGGTGACATGGCCATCGGACATACCCGATACGCCACCGCAGGCGACCGTAGTTGGCATAATGCCCAGCCCATTTTTCGAGCCAGTGGTGAGTACGGCGTTGCCGTCGCTCACAATGGGAACCTTACCAACTCCACCGATCTCGTCGACCGCCTCTTTGACACCATCGCGGTCCAACCCTCTGACACCGAGATCATCGCCCAACTGGTATCGGTTGCGGTTGCTCGCTCGCGCCCATCTACCGTCGAGGGCTACGCCACTGCCGTGCGCAGCGCCTTGGACGAACTCAGGGGGGCGTATTCACTTGCGATGCTCGACGGCGACCGGATCATCGGTGCTCGGGATCGAGACGGTTTTCGACCGCTCTGTCTCGGCAGCATCGCTCCCAACGGCTGGGTGATCGCATCGGAGTCACCAGCGCTTGACGTCATCGGTGCCGAATTCGTGCGTGAGATCGACCCCGGGGAGATCGTGATCATCGACGCCGATGGTGCGCATAGTTTCCCTTGTCAGGATCCTCAACCCTCGCACTTATGTATTTTCGAGTTCGTCTACTTCGCTCGACCCGACACCAAGCTCCTCGGCAAAGAGGTGCACGGCACCCGCAGGGCGATGGGCGAGTACCTGGCTCATACCCTCCCGGTGGCCGCCGACATGGTCATGGGAGTTCCAGACTCCGGGGTTCCCGCAGCCGAGGGCTACGCGTTAGCCTCCGGCATCCCATATGGCCAAGGTCTGGTCAAGAATCGTTACATCGGTCGCACCTTCATCAACCCCGGTGTCAAGAGTCGCCAGGATGCCATTCGCAGAAAGCTCAACGTCCTCGAGGAGAATGTGCGTGGCAAACGAGTGGTCGTGGTCGATGACTCAATCGTGCGTGGCTCAACAACAAAGTCGATCGTTCGACTGCTCAAGCTTGCTGGCGCCACCGAGGTGCATCTGAGGATCTCCTCACCCCCCTATCGTTGGCCCTGTTTCTATGGCATCGACACACCCAATCGACCCGATCTCATCGCAGCCCATCACAGCGTCGACGAGATCACTGCGTTGCTCGGGGCCGACAGTCTCGCCTACCTACAACTCGGTGACCTGCGCAAGGCGATCGGTACACCTGAGGGATTTTGTGACGCCTGCCTCACCGGCAACTACCCCGTCGCACTCAACACCCAACTCGCCGGCCAACAGGTGCTCTAGAAAGGACATCCGTGGATTACCAGCAGGCTGGCGTTGATTTGACCAACGCCGAGGAGGCGGTGCGAGCGATCTCGTCAGCCGTGCGCTCCACCTACAACGCCAACGTCGTCTCCGATCTTGGAGGTTTTGGCGGGCTCTACCGTCTCGGAGGCGAAGGATCCAGCGTGCTGGTCGCAACCACCGACGGGGTTGGAACCAAGACCGAGGTTGCTCGCGCTGGACGACGGTGGGAGGGGATCGGCCAAGACCTTGTCGCCATGTGTATCGACGATCTCATCTGCACCGGAGCCAAGCCGCTCTTCTTCCTCGACTACCTCGCCGTCGGCAAGAATGACCCGTCGCTCGTCGCCACGCTGGTCGAATCCATGGCGGCCGCGCTCAAATCGACCGGCACCGCCCTGATCGGCGGGGAGATCGCCGAACACCCTGGCACCATGGCCCAAGATCAAGTCGACTTGGCTGGATTTGCCGTCGGACTCATGGATCCGGCGACCGCGATCGGGGCCGAACGCGTGCGGCCAGGGGATCGCGTGATCGGGCTGCCCTCGCCAAATCTGCGCTCGAACGGTTTTTCCTTGGTTCGCGCGGTCTATGCGGAGTTGTTGCGACACGTGAGTGACGGCGTCGCGACCAACGATGAACTCGCCCTCTATGAGGAGCTCGTTGAACCCTCGGTCCTGTACGCTCCCACAGTGCTCGCCCTCATCACGGACTCCCTGGTGCACGCGGCCAGTCACACCACCGGGGGTGGGCTCGTGAGCAACCTCGCACGGGTGATACCTGATGGCCTCACCGCCTCCATCGATCCAGACGCCTGGGAGTGGCCAACGATCTTCAAGCGCCTGATGCACGATGGCGCGATCGAGCTCCACGAGATGCGGCGGACCTTCAATCTGGGCATCGGCATGACGCTCGTCGTCGATCCGAACCACGTCGACACCGTCTTAGCCCGCTATCCTGACTCAGTGCTCATCGGAACCATCGACACAGGAGACAAGGGGGCACAGTGGGGCTAACAGCTGCAAACCTGGCAGCAGCGCGTGCAGAGCTGATCGCAGCCATCAAGACCGATGCCATCACCTACGGGGACTTCACGCTCAAGTCTGGAATGAAATCCACGTGGTTTATCGATACGAAGCGCGCGATCTGCCGCCCACCAATCCTCCTTCGCATGGCCCAACTCGCACTGATGGCCATCTCGGATGAGGTAACCGCCATCGGTGGCCTCACGATGGGGGCTGATCCTGTCGCCTTTGCCACCGCGACCCTCGGCCAAGCAGAGGGGCGAGCGCTCGGGGCCTTTTCCGTGCGCAAAGAGGTGAAGGAGTATGGGCAAGGCGGCCGGATCGCTGGCTCGCTCAATCCCACGGATCGTGTCTGCGTCGTCGAAGACACACCGTCGCGGGGCACCTCGTTGCTGGCCGCCATCGAGGCCGTACAGGCCAGTGGCGCGACCGTCATCCAGGCTCTCGCAATCGTCGATCGAGGCGGCACTGCGGCCTCGGTGGTAGCACCCATCCCATTCGTCGCTCTCTTGAGCGCCCCTGATCTTGGCCTGCCCTACGAAGGCGGCCTCGAACCGAGCTCGTAACGATCCTCGAATCGAGTCCCCAGCCCACATACGAGAAAGTGATCGCGCTCTATCCTTGTCGAGCAGCAAAAAGCCTCTCGAGATCGTGTGGGTGTTGCAGGCGCACAATAGGAAGTTCGGGACGCCGTTCAAGTATTGCCCGGATGCGAGCCGGGTAACCCGCATGGCTTTGCCACGACCATCGAACAATGTGCTCCGGGTTGATGATGACCGTCCACAGCGGTGGCTCAACATTCGCATTCCACAGCAGTTCACGAGCCAATCGGCGTCGAATTGTTCGCATGACAACCCGCCACATCACGATGTAGAGCGGATAGTCAAGCCAGATCAACAGGTTGCACCGATCCAACAAGCGCTCTCGCACGCGATCGTACTGCCACTCCAACACCCAACGCTCGTTGGCGATGAAACCGTCGACCTCGGCCTCAAACGTTGGCAGCTCGCTCCAGTTCGGACCGTGGAACAGACTATCGAGCTCGACATAGGGAAGCCCACACCGTTCATGCAGGCGTCGACAAAGTGACGATTTGCCCGCCCCAGAGGCCCCAGCGACCAGCACTCGATCAAACCCAGCGCCACCCACGAAACCTTCGACCTCGAGCAATCCCATCTGGTTACCGCGTGATCGCCGTCTGGTCCATATCCTCAGTGTAACGTCCGTATCCACCTGGTCACGAAGACCGAGGTCGACGTACCGCCTCGCGTCGTGAATCACCCATAGCGCCATAACCCGATGCTCTTGATACTTGGTCATCTGACAACCCATGATCGAGGGGGTTCGATAGGTCAGACCACCACCGCCAGCCGATCACCCACCGCCAACTGGCTCCCTATCGTCGAATTACAGGCTTGCGTCGTACCGCGTGCCCGAGAGCTCCCGATCGCAACCAGATCATACGACACCGCTGGCACCCACGCGCTTGCGGCGTTGCTTGGGTCACAGCAACAAGCCCCCATGGCAGACAGCGGCAAGTGATCTCAATGATTTGGCCACAAGGGTGTCGAGTGGCGACATCCCTACTGGCCGGGTGACTGTGCTCGCACTGTGAACGCCACCGCATTGGCGATAGCCAAGGTTCGCCGACAAGGTCAAGTTGTTGGAGCACCCCGAAGGCTCGCCACCGTGGTTAGGCCAACAACCCACGCAACAGTACCGCGACGGGCCCTGGGCCAGACTTGGCGGAGCGCAGCACCACCGGCGCGTTCAGCTGGGCATAGAAGTACTCCTGGAGATAGGTCACAAGCTGATAGCCCACATCCGGTGTCTGGTCATACAGGATGCACACCCGTGTGGCCTTCATCGCCTGAGCCATGAGTTTCTCGTCGATCAGACCCGGTTGGTGAAGTTCGAGAACACCAATTCGACTCCCGACATCCTCAAGGAGTGCACAAGCATGCAGGGCAACCTGCACACTCTTGCCCCAGGTGATGACGGCGAGCTCGCTTTGGGGACGCAACCAGCGACCGGTAGGCCCTTCCAGGTGTCCAAAACCATCGTGAACCAGGTTTGGCGAGACGACGAGGTAGTCGCGCGTTGGCTGCGTCAACTCGCTGACCAGCCTAGAGGTAAAGTAAGAAAACGCCTCTTGGCTTTGGACGATGACGCCAGCGCTCCCAGGTCGTAGATCGTGATCGAGCGTCAACGCAAGACACGGGATCCCAGGTGAAGGCGTAGTCCTGACCCCCACCACAACCGGAAAACCACCCCACCGACTAACGGCTTTGCCAAGTGGCGTGGGGTCAGTTACACGGATCAGCGCATCAGCCTCAATGCCCTCGACCTCGCCGATGACCTTGTTGCTCACAAGAATCGAGGCCGTGCCAAGCCGAGTACGTACCAGCTCGATAAACGCGCCAAGGGACTCAACACGTGCCTCGCCAATCGTCGATGCCAGTCGCCGTTTGGCCCCAGCCCTAGCTAATTCAGGACGTGGGTCATCAGCGAGCCGACTGGCGGCTGCGACAGCCTCCCGTTCAAACCGATCCAAGGTCGCCGATCCAAGGTCGCCAAGTTCAGCGATATCAAAGCTATCGGCATCCCCACGGACGACAACGACAACCGGTGACGCGCCAGCCTGGAATCGATCCCAAAGCGAACGACCAAGACTCCAGCCTTCGAACAGATCGCCACCAGAAAGGTTCTCGATCTGCCAACCAAGTGAGGAGGCTGCTTCAATTGCAGGTTGGTCCTTTGGTTCGGCGATCATCACGAGCCCAAGACCAAGGCGGACGGCTTCGCCGAGGAGCTCAACCTGTGTCAGCAAAGCTCCGCGAACGTCAAGGTCGCCAAGGATCGCACCCGCATGACCTTTGGCCATCAGGGCCATAGCCACCGCGTCTACCAATGAGCCAGGGCTAACCCTATAGAGGTCTTGTAACGGTGACGCGCCACCGATGATCAGTGCATCCCGGTTTGAAGCGATCCCGAGACCGGTGGAACCACGTAGCCCCTGAGCGAGTCCGAGCAGCGCCAGTGGGGACCGCCGATAGATGTCCAAGGTCTGGACGTAGCGCAGCCAGCGATACCGCCGGGCCAGCTCCTCCAGCTCCGGGGTTGGAATTTCGAGCTGGAACCGAGTTTGTGAGCGGGAACGAGAGGCCATGGGTAGTCACCCTAGATCGCCTGCTCTCATGCTCACTCACCCGAGGCGCCACAAGTTCCCGGTTGTTGCACCAGTTCGTCTGTGGCCATCTCCGGCATCGGATTCGAGACCAGAGCTTGTCAGATCGTCGACCGAGTTGCTCATCTCCTGCCGTGCGCTTGTAACCCGATGCGATACACCGGCAATGTGGGCCAAGGCGCCTACCGGGCTAGAGTTATATGATGGACCAAGCAGGAGATATCGTCAACCACGCCTACCGTTCGCTGCCCAATTGGCTAGATTCAGCCGTGATCGAACGGCTGCAATTCGGAATTCTTGACACCGTAGCCGTCGCTATTCATGGTGGATTAACCCCGGAGGTTCAACACCTGCGACAAACCATGTTCGACCAATACAACACCACCGTATGGCTCACCGGTGCCGACGTGCCTCTTGAGCGCAAGGCATTTTTCAACGCCCTCCCGATTACCGCAGAACAACTCCAAGATGGCCACCGACTGGCACGTGGTCATCCATTTGCTCACCTAGTCCCAACATGCCTGGCGGCAGCGGAGTTTGTCTCAGCTCAAGGCTCCACGATCCTCGAGGGCCTGTTCCTCGGATACGAGGTTGGTGTGAGGCTGGGTATGTCGATGCACGGAACGCCGGAGGGAATCCACGACATCGGCACCTGGGGTTTGCTTGGAGCTACCGTGGGCTCTACCCACATCCTGACCAACGGTGACCAGGCCTTAGCCACTGCGAGTTTGCGCCTCGCAGCCGGTACGATACTAGGTTTCGATGCAGGGACCGTCTTCGATGGATTCAGTGCCGCTCACCTCTATCTCGCAACGGCTTGCCAGCTCGCTCTTCAATTTGCCGCGGCTAGCGCGCTTGGAACCACCACCGCTCCCGGCACGCTCGAACGCCACTGGCTCCCGCATTTGGCCAGCGACCAACTTCCCATTCATGAGACGTGGACGCAAGCAGAGATCACCAACGGATATTTCAAGATCTACCCAACCGTCGCGCACACCCATGGAGCAATCGATGCCATCGATCAGTTCCTGCAACAGGTTAACCCACGGGTACCCCAAGGTCAGCTTGAACCACAAGTTGCGAACATCCAGGTCAGCACCTACGGCACAGCGACGCACTTTTGCAACCAACGTCCTCAATCGGTGGACGCATGTAGATTTTCGATACCCTTTATCGTTGCAACGGCTATCGTCAATGGACATATCAATCCAACTACCGACTTCGCTATGGCGCTGCAAAGTCAACAGGTCTGCGAGCTCGCCAAACGCGTCAGCGTCGTTGAGGATGCATCGCTTACCAGAAGATACCCGCTTTATGGCCGCCCCACTCGGGTCCACGTCGAGTTGGTCGACGGCACAAGGTATGAGACCTCGTGCGACCTTCCACCCGGTGACGGACCGGGAGCTCTCACAAACCCTGACGTCGCATCCAAACCTGAGAGGTTGGTGGCCCAAACTGTCTCACCCTCATCCTGGGAGGCGTTCGCTTGGACCATCAAGAATCTCGGTCAAGCGAACTCGCAACAGGTCTTTGATGCGCTTAGAGACCTAACGCGCAGTGAGTAGGTCAAGACACAACGACGTCGTGATGGACGCGCTCCTCGCTCAGCCCAGACCGTTGCCCATCTGAGCCGAAACCCTGCGGGTAGTATCGAGCAGCGCGGCCGCGCAAAGATCGACCTCTTGGGCCAAGCGCTCTGCCGGCCCACACACACTGATGACAGCGATCGGCAAATTTTGATAATCGAACACCGGAGCAGCCACGGATCCGGCTCCCGCCTGTCGTTCGCCGAACGACAGAGCATAGCCCCTACGCCGAATTTCGGTTATCTGTCGCCTGAGCTGATCCCGATCGGTTACCGTTGACGGCGTCACCTGTTCCAAGGTATTTTCAAGGTAAAACTCGATCTCTGCCGGCGGCAAGAAGGCCAAAAAGGCCTTTGATGAGGCTCCAGCGTGAAGCGGATGAGGTAACCCGATCTGCACCGACATCAATACCTCGCGGTCAGGAGTCACCTGGTCTACATAAACCCGATGTTCACCTGCCCGTATCGATAACGTCGCTGTCTCGAAGGTCTCGCGCGACAGCGCCACCAACTCCGGGTGCGCTACCCGCCGAACATCGAGTTTGCTCAGATACGTCAAACCGAGGCTCACGATAACGGGACCGAGCAGATAGCGCCGGGTCACGGGGTCAATCTCCACAATGCCCTTTTTGCGCAAGCTGGAGAGAATCCGATGAACCGAAGCCTTCGACAAACCTAACTGTTGAGCGATCTCGGTCACGCCGAGGGTAGTCGCGCTAGAGCTAGCGAACAACAAGAGGACGTCTGCCGCCCGCTCAACGGTTGAAGCGGAACTACTCGCAGCCGGTCTGACCGAGGCGATCGCAGCGACATCATTCTTGTCAATATCCCTTTGTAAAGCCACCTACACACCTCGTTCTCTCGGCGTCTCGCTAATCTCAAATGCAGTGTTGGTTACCCACCCCATCCGAACAGCACTCACATCCACTCTAGCTGCGCACTCGAGGCGTCTAGAATGGTCCGACAGACCGTCGCGCAGTGCAAACCGCGCGGCGATCTGTTGTGGCCAGGGGTTAGACGACTACCTACGACGGGAAAATACTCGTCGGCTCATGCCATAGCTTGGCAAATCCCGCCACGTAGGCTGTGCCGTAGCCCTTGGTGCCCTGGACTGGATCACCCGCCTGAGCAATGTCAGACTTGTCAAAGACGCGTACGTTGATCACTTCGTTACCCGGCTTCATACCGGCCATAATCCGCATCGCCTGGTCTAGGCCAGCCGCCGCGACGTCTTCGAGGTTCTCACCAACATCCATCGTCAAGATATTGCCTGAGTGGATCAGATCCATCACTGATGGCGTTCCGTTCTCTGAAGCGACAAATACCTTACCGGTATCAGTGGCTGCCTGGATGGCTGGCGTGATAAACAGTGCCATCGAATCAAAAACCGGCAAGATGTAGTTGATCGACGGATTCCCAGCCAACTCACCCTCGACTGTTGATTGCAGGTGGGTTGCCCAGTCGGTTGGGTTCACATTTGTCGTCGTGATCGTGCAGGTGGGGCAGGTCGAATGCATCTCTTGGGTGACACCCGCTTGCACTGCTGCCGATGAAATATCGGCATTTGACGTCACGATCAACACATGCGCCTTACCCTTCGTTTGCTGAACCGCCCATGCTCCCATCAACTCACCCGACAGCTTGAACGGTGCAAAGGTATAGGCGGTGACGTTGGAGTCGACGGCCTGAGACTTGTCTCGCTCATTGGTGTCGAGAACGGGGATACCTGCGGCCTTGGCTTGCGCTATTTGTGGCCCAAGTGACTCAGGAGGGATACCGGCCAGAAGATCAATGGCATTCACTTTGTCGCTGATGGCCTGGTCCATGCCCTGAACCCACTGCGACTCCTGCTGTTGGTTTGGGTAGTCAATGTAATTGACGCCGATCTTTTTGGCAAGTGCCCCCATATCCTGATCGGTGGTGTTCACAAACGGCACGCTCGATGATGCCGGGATCGAAAACAACTTTTTCCCGGTGAGTTTGCTCGCGTTGAACGCTGGGCCCGGAGCCTCAAAGGATGGCTCTCCCGAATACTTGTTAACAAAAGCTGTCGCCGCCGCTACCCCAGCCTTGTCGGTTGAGGACGTCGTCGACTTGGATGAACTCGTGGAACTACTTGTGCTGGACGTGCTCCCACAGGCCGCCGCGACCAAACCAAGGCTCGCTACCACGAATCCGATACGAACTACTGGCTGTTTCAATGTTCCTCCCTTATCTCTTCCAATGGGCCCAGGCAATGACCTGAGTCCCGGACTCTGGTATCCTTCTCCAGATTTTTAATCAGGCTCAGCCAGTTGCTGACCTGAATCTTCGTTCACGCCCCCCTGGGCATCGTTTGCAAGTCGATGATCGGAGACCATCTCTTGCACCGCGTCGCGTCGACGCCGTTGTAACTTCTTGAGCGGACTACGGTCACCAAGGCTTGCGAGTGCCACCGAGATAATCAGCGCACCTCCATAAAACAGCTGCTGGACAAAGCTCGAGACACCGAGCAGAGAAAGCCCCGTGATACCGGTGGTCAAGAAGTACACGGCCACCAGTGTTCCCCATGGATTAAATCGACCAGGCCGAATCGTCGTCGAGCCCAAGAAGACGGCCGCAAACGCCGGGAGCAACAGCGACGTACCAGCCGACGGGTCAGCCGTGCCGCTCGTCCCGAGATACACCACACCAGCGACGGCGCTTAAGGCACCAGCGGCGACGAAAGCGAGAAGGCGTATCCGCTTGACGTTCAAACCACTGAGGCGAGCAACCTCTCGGCCCTTGCCCACCACCTGAATCCTACGTCCCGCCGGGGTGTAGTCAAAAAGATACCAGATCAAAATGGCAAACACGAGAAAGTAGTAGAACTCATACGAGAGGTCTCCAGCTCGGAAGACAACCACGATGTTCGTTAGTCCCGAAGAGATCCCACTGAGCGGGGTAGAGTTGCTGATCCACAGGGTCACGCCATCGATAAAGGTACCCATGCCAAGCGTGACGATAAATGGATCAATCCCAAACCCGATACAGATCAGCGCATTGGCCAGCCCTACGATTCCGCCAACGACTATCGCGATAATCACCGACCAGACGATTGGGACTCCATGGCCGACATTGAGAATCGCTGTCACCATCGATGCAAGCGTCAGAACACTTGCGACAGAGAGGTCGTAGTCGCCAGCGGCCAACGGAATCAAGAGTGCCAGCGATAGGATGCCAAGCGGAGCCTGCGACGACAGAATCGTCGTGAAATTCGATACCGTGAAGAAGGTAGAACTCCGCAGTATCGTGAAGACAATGATGATGACAATCCAAGCGATGACAACACCAAAGCGACGAATGATTGATGACAAAGTCATAGAACCCATCAAGCCATCCCTCCTTGGCTGTGCGAGTGACCCGCAGCTAATGTCAACTCAAGCCCCTCGATACCGCCTTCGAGTTTGAATGACTGTGGTGTGCCGCGATACGACTCAGTCGCGATCGTGTCAACCGAAATGTCGGCTCCGGACAAGACCGCGCCCACCTTCCCGTCGGTGAACACCACAACCATGTCAGCCAGTGCCTCCACTTCGGCCCAGTCGCTGCTGGCGTAGATCACCGTCGCGCCTCTGTCAGCAGCTTCGCGAATGATCTCATAGATGGTTTCGCGAGCTCCCACATCGACACCCTGTGTCGGTTCGGCCAGCAAGATGATGGATGGCGCCTGCGCAAACCACTTGCCAAGGACTGCCTTTTGTTGATTGCCACCACTGAGTGCGCCAATCGGCGCCGCAACTGACGTCGTCTTGACGGTGAACTGCTCAACAAGGGTCTTGCTCGTTGCTCGCAGCATCGCATGCCGAAGAAAGCCGTTACGCACATGACGGTTCAGTTGCGGAAGCGTCACATTCTCCTCAAGGCTCAGCTCGGCTACGATCGCTTCGCTCAGTCGGCTTGCTGGCACGTACACCATCCCAAGACCAATCGCACGCCGCGGAGTCATGCGGTTTGCCTGGACAATACGATCGCCGATTTCCACAACTCCTGAGGTTGCTCTCGCTGCGCCATAGAGCAACGGGAGAACCGCCTCCCAACCAGACCCGACAATGCCCGTGAGAGCCGTAATCGAACCATGCTGAGTCTCGAAACTTACGTCTCTGATCTGACCGCCCTGCAACGATCCTACGCGCAGACCAACTCCCCCGGCCGATGTCGTGTGGTTGTGCCGACGCTTGGGGTTGGCTACAACGACCTGATCTTGGGTCCCAGTGATCAAGGAGACGAGCTGGGCATGGGTCACCTGGTCAACGGGGGAGGAGTGGACCTCGCGCCCATCTCGCAGTACGGTCACAAAGTCACAAATTGCGAGTACCTCATCAAGGTCATGAGACACGAAGATGACGCCAAAACCGCGCGCCTTCAGCGCCCGAAGCAACGATGCCATCGATTCTCGACCTGCTTGATCGAGGAATGTTGTGGCTTCGTCCAAGACGAGAACGCCATGAGCGTCGCCTGCGTCCTTTGAAGCCAGACCGATTTGGGTCACGGCTCGCACAATCGCAATCTGCGCAGCCTCGACCGGTGCCAATGACGCTACCGGTGCCTCAAGCGCGATGTCGAGTCCGAAGCCTTCGAGAATCTGGCGGAAACGGTTTCGCTCCTTTCGCCAGGGAAGAAAGGATCGATGATCGTTGGCGAACTGCACGAGCAGAAGGTTCTCGAGCACACTCAATTCAGGCAACAGCCCGAGATCCTGGTGTACAAAGCTCACGCCATAGTTGGTCACTTCCCCGGGTCGGAGTGGCCGTTGAATCGAAGTAGAGCCCACTTGGAGACTCCACTCAGTGTCGGGGCGATGGTACCCGGCGAGGCACTTGATAAAGGTCGACTTCCCAGAGCCATTCTGACCGATCAGTCCGTGAATCTGCCCAGGGTAGACCGAAAAAGAAAAATCTTCAAGCGCCGTCATGCCCGCGAACGTCTTCACCAGGTTCCGAACTGACAACGCTGGCCTTCGGTCGTCGACCTTGTTGTGATCCTCCAAAACACCCCCCAACAGAACCCTACATCGATGCACCAATGCACAAAAGCTTTACCGCTAACCGGAACTAGTGTTCCGTTTATCAGACTCTACTCGAACAATTCCGTACTCGCATGCTAAAATCATCAGTAATTTACGGAGGTCTCCTCGATTCCTCAGCATCCGTTTCTAATAACGGAACGGGCGAGGACTGCAAGGAACGTAACGAAGGAGGGGCATCGTGTCGACAGACGTAGACTTCGTGGTGGCTGGAGCTGGAGGCGGACTGGCCGGCGCTATCCGGGCAGCAGAGCTCGGCGCACAGGTGCTGGTCATTGAGGCCAATCCACACTTTCGCGAGGGGAACAACACCGCGATGTCGACAGCGATGATCCCGGGAGCAGGGACACGCTGGCAACGCGCCAGCGACCTCGAAGACTCCCCTCAGCAGTTCCTCGACGATATCATGCTAAAAACTCACGGCACTGCAGACCTTGGTCTTGCCCAGGCGCTTACGCAAGTCAGTCCTACCCTGGTGACCTGGCTTGCAGACTCGGTTGGCCTTCCCATCGAACTGACCACCGACTTCGCGTACCCTGGGCACAGCGTGCTACGTTGTCACACCATTCCCCAACGCACCGGCTCACGACTCCTCAAAGGACTCATCGAACGGGCTCACCAACTCCCGAATCTCGATCTCATGGTGCCTGCTCGAGTCATCGACGTCGCCGGCATTCCAAGCGAGCGCGTGGTGGTGGTTGAGCACCCCGATGGCAGCCGCGAAACTATCACCGCCCATGGTGTACTTTTGGCGACCAACGGGTTCGGAGGCGACCCAAACCTCGTCAAGCTTCACATCCCGGAAATGACGCAAGCCCATTACCACGGGTCGGTCGAGTCCCGCGGGGACGCATTGCGAATCGGTTCGCGTCTCGGTGCGCGCACCGCCTTTCTTGACGCCTACCAAGGTCACGCGGCCCTGTCAGACCCACACGCCACGCTCGTCGGTTGGGCGACGGTACTGCATGGCGGCATCCTGGTCAACTTGTTGGGCGAGCGATTCGGCGATGAGACCACCGGATACTCAGAGTTTGGTCATCTTGAACTCATGCAGCCTGAACACGCTGGCATCCTCGTGTTCGACCGCCATATCCATGACGCCTGCCTCCTCTTCGACGACTTTCGCCAAACGGTCGCATCCGGAGCCCTACGTTGGGCGACCTCACCGGCCGAGTTGGCAGAACAGTTCAACATCCCAACCGAACGCCTCAGTGCCACATTGGACGCCGTCGATGGCTACGCATCAGGCGGCCTTGCTTGTCCATTTGGACGAACGAGCTGGCCCCATCGGCTCGATCGATCGGACCTCGCTGGCGTTCGCGTCACTGCCGCCCTGTTTCACACCCAAGGGGGGCTGCAAGTGGATCAGCACGCTCGGCTCCAGCGAATCAACGATACGGTCATCGGCGGAGTCTATGCATCGGGCGGTTCTGCAGCTGGCATTTCTGGCGTGGGAGCGAGTGGCTACCTCGCTGGCAACGGTCTCCTACCTGCGCTCGGTCTCGCCTATCTAGCCGGCGAACACATCGCAACCCAGCTCACCGGGCACTAGGAGGCGGTGGAACATTTTCGATCCAAAATTGCGCGATATCCCGGCGGGTAGCGATCCAGATCGACGGGTCACCTAACAGCAGTTCGAGCATCTCCTCCACCCCAGAGGCACGGCCGGCCTGTCCGGAGATTCTTGGATGAAGCCCGATCGATAGCATGCGAAGCTGTCCATCGTGAGTCGACTCACGCTGTAGCGTTCGGACAGCGCGGCTCACCAACTCAACAAAATCGCTAGGAGCCCCAAACGTCCCATATGAGAAGTGAGCATCGTTATAGGTCAACGAGTAGGGAATGACCAGGTGGTGTAGTCCACCGATGGTCACGTAATAGGGCGTGTCGTCATTGTAGGCATTCGAGTCGTAGAGAAATCCTCCGATCTCTACCAGCAACTCTCGATTGGCTAGGCTCGGCATCCAGCGGTCGTACCAACCTACCGGTGCCACCCCAAACACATCGGCGAGCACCTGGACAGCATGGCGAATCTCGTAAGCCTCACGCTCACGGCTCCAGGTCCACGCCTCTGTCCAGCGGTAACCGTGGCCACAGATTTCGATATCGGGACTGTCCAGCGTGGTTGCTAGCCAATGGTTCTCCTCCACCGCTTTGGCTGCGACAAACGCAGTCAAGGGTGTACCACGGTCCAAAAACAAGCGCACCAGTCGGGCGCACCCCACTCGAGCCCCATATTCATAGACTGATTCGGTCGCTAGATCCCGCATCCCGACCGGCTCAACCGTGCGAGACATCTCGCCAAGACCCTCCGCCACGACGTCACCATACAAAGGCGAGCGCTCAGCGCCCTCCTCGACGTTGACAACAAAGCTGACCGCCAACGTACAGCCGCCGGGCCACAACCCACGTGGAGGCTTGCCGGCATAGCCAATCAGGTCTCTGCCTGGGAGCGCTGGATCGGGCTGCTTCACTGTGTTTGCCCGCCGAGCCAGTCGATAACGTCGTCGGTCCAGACCACATCCGCGTACTGACGATCGAGATCAAAAAGTGAGATTGCGTGCGACACCATCACCCGGTCGAATACAGCATCGGCACAAACTTGCACACGGAAATTGAGCGACGCCGCGTCAACCACGGTCGCACGAACGCAGTTGCTCGTCGACCCACCGACCACCACCAGGTCATCGATACGATGCTCGATGAGGTAGCCCAACAACGTCGTGCCAACAAACGCTGACGGCTTGGTCTTGGTGATGATGTGATCCGAAGCTTGGACATCAAGGCCATCGGCAAGCTTGGATCCGTCGGTCCCTTCCATACACCAGCCTTCGATCCGCAATAGATCACGTTTACGCTGATAGACACCGGCATCGCTACCATCGCGAGCAAGGGCAAACCGGGTTTCGATCACCGGATGGCCGTGGCGACGAAAGGCTTCGCACAGGTCATTGATCTTTTGGAGGGCATCTCTACCCATCTCCCGACAGGACGACGGGTAGAAGGTCAATTCGTCATCGCCTAAGGAGCGATCGCCGATCATGTAGTTCTGCACATCGACTACGACCAGCGCGGGACGCTCACCATAGCCCACACGATGGCTAAAGCCGGCATGGGCCAACCGTGCACGCTCATCCTCGGCGAGGTAGGAGGACCAGATCTGCGATGGCGCTCGGTCCGGGGTCATGCGTCGGCCCCATCCAACAGCTGGCGGGCGCGGGCAACCACTGGGTAGTCGATGAGTTCGCCATCGAGTCCCACCGCAGCGCTTCCGGCACGCTCGGCCGTCTCGAATGCTTGAACTATTCGTCTCGCTCGTGTCAGCTCCGCCTCGCTCGGGGCAAAGACTCGCTCAATAATCTCGAGCTGCCCAGGGTGAATGGCATGTTTACTGGCGAAACCCATGCGTTTGGCGAGCTTTGACTCGCGCTCTAGCCCATCGTGGTCGCGATACGCCGGATAGGCGCCATCGTGTGGAGCCAAAAGCCCAGCCGCTCGAGAGATGATCACAAGTTGGGACTTCGCCGCCAACACCGTCGGATTGGGTTCCGGCTCCGGCCAAGTCAGACCAACATCCAACGAGAAATCACCGGCTCCAAAGCAGAATCGCTCAAGTCTCGGTGTCGCCTGGGCCAACGCAGGAAGTTCGGCAACACCGCGTGCGGTTTCGATGACCCCGATCAGCGAGATTGTCCCCGGCACCAAGTCATGCTCGCCTTCGCAGCGTGCGATGACCGCGTCGATGGCATTGAGCGACTCGGCGGTCTCCACCTTCGGCACGACAACCGATCGCAGCCCTTTGCGAACAATCGCGTTCAGATCCTCAAACCACTGATCCGAACCATACGCGTTGATGCGCACAGAATAGTTCGTTCCGGGCGCAATCGTCGTGGCGACAAGCGCTCTGGCCTCAGCCTTCGCGTCGAGGGGCACAGAGTCTTCGAGATCCAAAATGACCGACTGATCGCCGAATGAGGGAAGCTTGGCGAGCTTAGACGTCGAGTTTCCTGGTACATACAGCATTGCGTGACGGGTCACGACTCGCCTCCTCTCTTACAACCTCTGTTGCAATCGTTCCTTGATGAGATCGTTTGGAAATGCAGAAAAACTACACCACCACCCAACATCGTCCATCATAAAGTGATACCATAGAAATGGAACAGACGTTCCGAATAACGATACAAGCCAGAGTATGGCTGCCATCGACCGGCAGCAATCAACGTGTTCGGTGTAATGGTGAAGCGAGAGAGATGTCATGCAGACAACCGCAAACGAATTGCCTCGGGATGAAGAACCCGAGAGGACCCAATCGGAGATTGAGCAGATGGTTTGGGAGTTTCTAACGACCGAAGCCGGGTTTGCTCAGGTCTATACCATCAATCGGGACGGGTTCCCAGTCGGTCGCACCATGGTCGCGGTAGCACGGCCAAATTGGGACGTCGACCTCGTTCAACGTCGCGTTCATCGTCGCATCGCCCAGCTCCGCCGCAATCCGAAAGCTGAGATCGTCTGGGCCGGGTCACCTCGCCCAGACTCGGTCAACGATCGGCCTCATGTGTATGACTTTGGCCTTGCGGTGCCCCGTGCCGTCTTTATCCGAGGAACCGCACGCTTTATGTCCGACGAGGAGCTGGTAGCCACGTATGAACGTCAAATGAGTCGCCAAATCGGTCTCGGGCTGACCAAGGCACCCGTCAGGACACCGCAAGAAGTGATGGACGAACTCATCGGTGTCGTGATCGAAGCGGTGCAGGTGCGTGTCGAAGGCTTTGGCACAGGTGCACGCTCGTACCAATGGAATCCACGAGAGGAAGAACGATGATCAAGACAGTCTTAGGTTACGAGATCGAGCCAGGAGTATCTCCAGAGGAGTATGAACGCTGGCTCCACGACATTCACATCCCAGACATCCTCGCCAACCCGTACGTCGATCGGCTCACCTTCAACCTGGTAGATCGCAATGTCGTAAACGCCAGCGATGGTTCACCCATCCCAGCCGACATCAAAGAACTCTATCGTGTGGCCGAGATGGAGTTCGCCGACGAGTCTGCGTACCAAAATTACCTGGACTGGTTCCGTGAACACCCGGTTCCCGCTGAACGCGGCCCAAAGGGTAGAACTCACTTTCGCTTCTATGTCGTCACGAAATCTGAGAGCTACGACCGTCAGTCTCGGCTCTTGCCCTCCTATCTTGACTTGGAGTCCTAGCCATGGATGACGAAGACCTGGTTACCCAGCTCACACAACTGGGAGACTTTGCCAGTAGCTACAGGTACGCATCTCTGGATCAGATGACGCGCGAGGCGCTGACGCGGGTGATTTTCGACAATTTCACCGTAACTATCGCAGGCTCAGAGCTGGCCGAATCCACTCGACTTCGTCGCGCCATCCCCCAACTCCAGGCAGGCACGACCGTCCTAGGATCAGAGGTTGGATACCCGATGACGGACGCTGTCTGGCTCAATGGTATCGCAATGGTATCGCTCGAGCTTGATGAAGGCAATAAGGCAATTCGTGGCCATGCGTCGGCACACGTATTCCCGCTGGCCATCGGCCTCGCCGAAGCCCTCGATGTGCCAGGGTCGGCGTTCCTCGAAGCGTTTCTAGCCGGTCACGAAGTGGCCAGCCGGTTCGGCAACGCGATCGTCCTCCATGCTGGACTACATCCACACGGCAACTGGGGTGTTACCGGAGCTGCAGCAGCCAGCGCACGACTTCTTGGCCTCACCGCCCAACAGACAGCTCGGGCTATCGACAACGCGGCCACACAGGCGCTCGCCACACCATTCGCAGCCGCCCTTCATGGCATGGCGATCCGAAACTCGTGGATCGGGGCCGCGAACATTCTCGGTTACCAGGCAGCTCTCACGGCTTCAGTAGAGGATGACGTCACCGTTAACGGCATGGGCGACTATGTCTTTGGTGACATGCTCGGACAACTCGACCTGTCAAACCTCGCCAGCGACTTGGGTGCCACGTTTTTCGTTACGTCCGGTTATTTCAAGCGTCATGCCTCGTGCTCATACACCCATCCGCCGGCGGATGCTGCGCTGGCCTTACGGCAACAGTTGACACCATTTGATGTCGCTGATATCGAGGATGTCCTCGTCGAGACTCACCATCTTGCGACGCCACTGGCAACGACGCAATGGCCGTCTCGCATCGCAGCCATGTTCTCGATCCCCTACGTTGTCGCGACGGCGCTCAAAGACGGCGACTGCGCACCGCTCCGATTCGACGCCACGGCTCGAGGGGACCATGAACGCCTTGCATTGGCCACCAAGGTCAGGATCCGCTTGGAGCCAAGTATCGATAGCCGACTGCCCAACGAGCGAGGTGCACGGTTGACGGTACGCCTCACCAATGGCCAACAACTCCAGGTATCCGTTGCCAATCCCGTTGGCGACGCCGACTGTGGGCCATTCAAAGAGGCAGAGCTACTCACAAAGTCAACCGCACTGCTCGGAGGCGAGCGTGCCGAACAGCTGCTCACAGCCGTGAACGCGTTGGCTACAGCACCCTCCATGCGAAGCTGGATGACGCAGCTACGAACGATCGTCGCATCAGGTGACGATGCAAAAGAAAGGGAGACCGCATGATCCGTGTCAAAGCAATAGCTCCACTCCAACTTGACCCCGAGGAGGTGCGTCGCCGGCAAGCGCGCTACGAGGCAATGGCCACCGATCGTGCGTCGATCACCCTCGTGAACCTCGACGGCCCGAACGCGCCGCAGCGGCTGGACTCCGAGGAGGACATCCGACGCTCAGAAGCGCTCGTTTACGCCGAGATGCTCCGAACGTCGGCTGACGACTTCGACGTTCTCTTGCCCGACTGCGTGCTCGATCCTGCCGTCGGAGATGCGTTTGTCACCCCTGTCCCGACCCGTGGCATACTGCAGCTGGCGAGCACAGCGCTCCATCAACAGGGTGCGCGCTATCTCGGGGTCACACGCAATGACGCCATCTGCAATGAGTTCTCTCAAAAGATTCGAGACTACGGATACGCCGAGGACTTGCAAGCCATCGCGACGCTTGATGTCGACTTCTGTTTCATCGCCGATAACCGAAGCTGGGCCAAAGCGATGTGGCCGGCTATCGAACAGGCACAAGCCGGAGGGCTGCACTATGTCCTCAACGGCTGTTCAGCTGTCGCAATCGATGACCCTGTCGTTGGCGATGTCAGGGTCATCGACCCGACGGCGCTTGCGCTGGAGTCGCTGCTCACAACCGCCACGATCTAATCGATCGTTCGCAAACCATTCTCTGGCTGTCAGAACGAAACGAGACCCGGCACCTGTGCCGGGTCTCGTTCATAACTCGGTGTTCGACGAGGTGTTGAGGGTTATGGCCGCGTCGTCGGCCGGAACTGGTATTGGCCAACCGGAGTGCCAACGATTCTTCCCTCAGCCAAGACGTGATTCCCACGGACAAAGGTGTCGGTTACCTTCGCACCTAGCTCGAAGCCCTCGAACGGCGTGTACTCCTGAGACGACAGCGATTCGCTTGCCCTAACCGTCCAGGTTACATTGGGATCGACGAGGGCCAAATCGGCGTCGTAGCCTGGCTGGATCTCGCCCTTCGTGTTGAGTCCGAAGCGCTTGGCCGGATTGCTCGCCGTCAACGTCGCGATCTGGCCGTAGGAAAGTCCTCGCTTGCTCCCTTCGGTGACGAGTCCCGGCAGGAGATACTCCGTCCCGCCAAACCCGGACTTCGCGACGAAGACATCATCGCGTGGCTCCCCAAACTTGACCTCATCGCGACAGCACGCATGGTCACTGACCACCCAATCCACATGACCCTCAAGAAGATGCGCCCACAATGCCTCAACGTCTTCTCTCGGACGAATCGGAGGATTCACTTTGGCTCCAACCCCATTCGCTGTCGTGATATCGGCCAACAAGTGACCGATCGTCACCTCGCGTCGAAAGTCGATATGGGGGAATGTCGCAGCCATCATCATCGCCGCATCCATCGCCTTCTTTGAGCTCAAGTGCAACAAGTTGATGTTGGGCAATTCGGTCTCGTGAGCAAGGTAGGAGGCGATGGTGACCGCAAGCCCCTCGGAGTGTGGTGGACGCGAGGCGTGGTAGGCCTCAAGCCCTTTCAGTGACCCCTCCTCCTCGACTAGTCTCGTGTAAGCCGCCATAATCTCAGCTGTCTCACAATGCAACGAGAGTGAGATCGCATCTGCGAACGACGAGAACCGCGGGTCCCGACGCGCAGCTTCGATACCACGCATGATGAATTCAAAATGCGCGTAATCGTAGGACTCGCCTTCGGGAAGCATCAGGAAATGTTCCTGGTCATTCGACCTGCCATGCAGGCCATGTCGGCCATAGAACATAAAGATCTTGAATGACGGCACCCCAAAGTCACCGATAATCTCTGGAATCTCATCGATGTGAGAGCGCAGTATCGGAGCAACATGGAACCCAAAGTCGACGTAAGCCCGCCCTTCGGACAACGACTTGGCCAACGGGAGGACCTCAGAGTAGGGGCCACTTCGATTGAGATAATATCGCCCTGTTCGAAGATAGGTGATTCCGGTGGTGACACCTCCCTGTGCCGAGGCCATCGATTCAGAAACCGTATCCTCGTCCAACGGATTATAGATACCCCAGTGTTGATGAGCATCGACTACTCCGGGGAACGCGAGCTTGCCTCGGCCATCGACGACCGACGCCACCCCCTCAGTCGCAAGGTCAGGTCCGATCTCCGCAAACCGTCCATCCTGAACTGCGATGTCAAGAACCTCATCCGGGAAACCCGGTCGAATAACCTTGGCCCCCTTAATTACCAAATCGTACACGCTCGTTACTCCTCCCTTTCTCCAACTACAACCTTGCTCAACGGGTCCATGAGTTCGTTCACCGTACTCAAACCGTCAAGTCTTTCGACGGCATCACGCACCGCCATCGCTAAGTGATCGTCACCGGCCACAGCCACGTTGGACCCGAACTTGGTCGCGATGTCGTTAAAACTGAGTGGGCTCTCACCACCACCCTTGTTCGCCAACACCTCCTCCCGGATGACCGTACCGTCGTTGAGCACCGCCGTCAGCACTGCCGGAAACTGCATGGGAAAGATCTGATCACACAAGGGATCGGCGACGACCGTCACCTTCGACATAATGGATCGACGCACCGGATCGCGTACCAGCTCATCGGTGTAGTCGTCTAAGTTAGCGCCGAGGCCACCACCGCCGAGCAACCCGGTTGCAACGGCATACGGGCCCGAGAACTGCGCCATGTAGCCGGTCTCTGGGTTTTGCTTCACCGCCAGCGGCTCACCGATGGTATGTACCGTCGCCGACGCAATGCCCAACGTCAACGACTCGATATCAGAGGGCTCAATGCCACGCTCCCGCAGGCGCCCAGCGGCATCGAGAGCGCAATGCGTGAAGTGATTCGCCGGGTATGGCTTGAAAAAGATACCCGGAACCTCCCACGCAACACCCAAGCCATCGACCAGCGCATCTGGTCGCGCCTTGTCACCATGCAGCCAGGCTTCAAAAAATCCAAACCTGCCCTCAAACACCGTTGGGGGACCGGTAAAGCCCGCTGACACCAGTTGTGCTGCCGATATCGCCCCATGGGCAGCCCATCCACAATGCAACCGCTTGACCGTTCCTCCCGTGCGGTTCGCCTCGATGATCCCTGCCCCAAACGATGCAGCCAAGCCCAACGCGTGCACAATTTGATCTACATCGAAGCGGTAGAGAAGCCCAGCGGTCACGGCACCTCCAATGGCGCCACAGATCGAGGTTGCATGCTGACCATGGTCGAAGAAGAGGGAGCTCTTCGTTGACGGATCGTAGCCGGCTATCCCGGCACGCACACAAACCTCGAGACCGGCCGCGATCGCAGCGATCACCTCCTGACCACTGGCACCCACCTCTTCGGCAACCGCAAGCGCCGTAGGTACGATCGTCGCGCTTGGATGCAGCACGGATGGAAGATGCGTATCGTCATAGTCAAGCGAGTGTGCCAATACTCCGTTGACGAAGGCCGCCTGGTGGGGTGATAATGCTTCGGGCATGCCAACCGCGTGGGAGATACCAACGCCACCCAGACCTCGGGCGTAGCGACGCGCCGACTCGCTGGTAGCTAGCGTGCTTGCTCTCAGGCAGATCCCGAGGGTATCGAGCACACGCATCTTGACCGATTCACGGACCTCGAGCGGCAGGCGGTCATAATCATTTTCGACAGCAAATGCAGCGACTTGCTGAGCGATGGTACCATCAGTCATGGGACACCATCGCAATCGGCCTCACCGGTGAACCAGTTGCCCCGATGATATTCAGGGGGATCACAACGATCGTGAATTCATAAATCTGGGCCATAGCAAGTTCTTCGAGGTTCAGCGCCTCCATGATGTAGATGCCAGACTCCACCAGAAGAACCCGATGAGCAGGCAACAAGGAATGGCCACCCGCGGGAGCCAGCCGCTCGAAAGCGATGGTGTCTGCGCCGACGGCCGTCGGCTCGATACGCGCTAGCCACTTTGCGCCCGCCTCTCCCACCCCTGGAACTCCAGTCTCGTGCCCCACGTAGGCATCGAGACCCTCCTCAAAGCGCGACCCCCAACCTGAGCGAACCAAGATGACGTCCCCTAGACGGAGTTCAATCCCAGTACGCTTCACCTCTTGTTCAAGATCCTCCGGTGTGATCTCATAACCAGGCATCACGTGCCCATCCCCAACAACACTGGGGATATCGAGCAGCACCCCACGCCGTACTAGCGGCGGTATTGTATGTACACCAAGTTCGAGAAACTTACCGCCAACACTCGATTGATAGGCGTCATCACCACCAAAGAGCTTGCCGTCGTGGGAAACATGGGCTAGCGCATCGATGTGTGTACCCACGTGCGTACCCATCGAGATCATATCGTTAGCGGCTGAACCTCCATCTGCGCGCACCATGTCACCATGCCGTCTCGGCAAGGTATGCCAGAACGGCGGATGATTTGGCGACTGAGGCATACCTTGAAAGAGTGGACGGCCGAGATCGTAGATAGATACTCCACGACCAATGACATCGAGAAGCGCATCACTCACCCGACGACCCCGTCTGCACGCAAACCCTCAAACTCATCTTCAGTTACTCCTAACTCGTTGATCAGCACTTCGCGGGAATCTTGACCGATGCCCCGCCCCGTGAACCCAATTTGACCTGGTGTCTTCGACATCTTCCACATGACGTTGTGCATGAGAACTGAGCCAAGGTCATCGTCGGGCACCTCGACAAGCATGTCGGTCGCCTTGACCTGAGCATCCTCGACGATGTCGCGAGCATCGTAAATTGGTGCAATCGCCGCCTGCGCCTCCTCAAATGCCCTGATCACCTCGTCACGATCGCGAACACTGATCCAGTCCTGGAGGTATTGGTCGATCTCGTCGACGTGCTCGACCCTGCCACGCCCATCTTTGAACCACTCCTGGTCGATAACCTCTGGATGTCCAACGAGTTCCATGACCCGGCAGGCAATCCGATAGGCGCTTGCTGAAACTGCGACCCATTTGCCGTCACGCGTCTGGTACGTGTTGCGAGGGGCGTTGTTGATCGAACGGTTGCCGTTACGACCCTGAATGATGCCGGTGTGGTGATAGACGCTAGGAGCGGGCCCCATCGCCATCATGATCGGCTCCAAAATGTTCATATCGATGATCTGCCCACCGACACCCAGCTGTTCCTTTGCGCGTAGCGCCATCATGACAGCGGTGGAACTAGCCAGCGCGCAGATGCTGTCTGCCAGCCCGAACGACGGCAACGTCGGCGGACCATCAGCCGGACCGGTCATGTGAGCAAAGCCACTCATCGCCTCCGCCAGGGTGCCGAAACCTGGCCGACTGGCGTAAGGGCCTGTCTGCCCAAAACCAGTGAGTCGCAAAAGAATCAGGTTCGGATTTTCCTCGAACAGAACGTCAGGGCCGATACCCCAACGCTCGAAGGTTCCCGGGCGAAAATTCTCCACAACGACATCGCTCTGCCTTGCGAGCAGCCGAAACAACTCTGCTCCCCTTGGGTCGGATAGTTTGAGCCCAACCGTACGCTTGTTCCGGGCGACCTCTTTCCACCACAAAGGCACCCCATCCACGGCGTGACCGTGCCCACGGAGATTGTCACCACCTTGCGGATGCTCGATTTTGACGACCTCAGCGCCATAGTCACCAAGGATCCGACAGCAGAGCGGGCCAGCCAGGATAGTGGCAGCGTCAACAACTCGAATTCCCTCGAGTGGCAAATGTGATGGTTGATCGTTCATGTTCCGCTACCCGAAACGCCTTTCCTAATAACGTACTACTACCTTATCTCCTGTCAACGACCTGCGCAAGCAATTTTGCCATTCGGTTACGCTCTGACACCGCTTACTTCCCTGGCGCCCTGGTCTTGGGCACGACGGCGCGGCGCCGAGTCAGTCGCTAGGGCTTTTGTGTTCGCTCGATGCGATGTCAAACGGCTCGACCAACGATTCAACAACCCTCCATCTCGCATACATCGAGACCGTACGGAGACACCTCGTTGGGCCAAGCTGCTTCGCCTCGAGCTACTCATCATCTATCGCAACCACGCTTCGGGCCCGTTGAGATTGGGCTGGTTGGGCACTCCCTACATCGCACGTCGTAGCGCACCACGACGATGGTGTTGGTTCCAACCCGACACACGGGGTTTCTTTCTGTGTAGCGCCTGGAAACGTTATGACGAGATCGATCTCGGAATCCCAGCACAGCAAGAGAGGATGAGCGGCTTCGGAGCAACTGGCCAGTTGTCAGTCAGCTAACGCGCTCGTCAACCGGGGTGGCTACACCTTACGAAGTCAATGCCTCTCAGTTGTCACGCTCGAACGCAACCATGGCAAAGCAGCGTAAGTTGGAGCGCCGCGACGCCACCCCCGCAGCAACACAACAACCCAACTGTTGCGGAGTCAACTTGACCGAGCCACCACACCAACACGATGCCCCAATAAAAATACAAAGGTGGTGCCTGGGTGGACCCTCGCAGTCCAGCCAGACACCACCACATTAACGGCTAACGAGCGCGCGCGCTTGAGCTAGCTACACAACGCTCTAGGACAATGCCTTCAGCGCCGTAATCAGGCCACTGACATTTGGAGTTCCAAGGCCACTCGCCGCATTCCACCCAGGAGCCGCTGAATAACCGGTGATACCGTCAAAGGAGTTGTTGCCCGACAGAACCGGGTAGAACGCCTCAGAGTACAGACTCGACGACTGATAGATTTGATAGAGCTTTGGTGCGAGGAATCCTTGTGATCCAAGGGCGCTTTGCACGTCGGCATCGACCGCTGCCCACTGTGGCGTTGCCGCACTGGTGCCACCAATTGGGATCCAGCCAGGGCCATCCACAGGGTCAAAGCTTTCATAGATCAGAACCGACGAGATGACGGCAGCGTTATAAGAGACGTCGGGCAAGCCCCGCATCTGAGTTGGATCCGTGATCTGAGCACTCGACTGATAGCTGGGCTCAGCAAACACGGACGAATAGCCACCGCCGCCGGCACCGTACCCATCGTTCCAAACCTGCTCGGTTGCGTGCGAAGTGATCGACGTTGGCTCAGATCCAATCTGTGTTCCACCGACGGCAATCACGTTCGGGCTCGAGGTGGGGAAGTTCACGGTAGGGTAAGGATAGGTGACACCCTGTTTGTTGGTGTTGGCAACCCCCGAGTCTCCAGCCGCAAAGAACACCGAAACCCCGTCTGCCGCAGCCTGTGCATACAACTTGTTCAGTCGCTCGATGACCGCCGAGTTGTGAAACGACTGTTCAGTCGTTGACCAGCTGTTCGACCAGATGTTGGCATGGAGGTTGGCGAGTGCCCAAGCCTGAGCCTTTTCTAGGTTTTGGAGCCCCTGTCCCCTTCGGTCTCGTTCACCGGCACGGTTACGAGATCGATGGTGGCATTGGGTGCCATCGCATGCGAATACTCAACGTCGAGGGTCGTCTCATACGCCCAGCTCACCTCCGTTTGCAGCTGCTTGGAATGGTAATTCGCTGGGCTGGGAAGCTTATCGTAGTTGAGCACCACGTTGCCTTCAGGATGATAGATGTGCAATGCCGGTGGGGCTGGCAGCCCATACGCGGCGTCAAAGTGGGCCAGGTCAGCACGAATGGTGGGGCTTCCATACGAGTCAAAAATCACAATGGTTTGACCCTTACCGTTGTCGCCAGCTGCATACGCAGGGCCATAGTTGTATTCAGCAGCCATCTGTTTCGGCCCATAGCACGCGATGTCGTAGTTAGTCTCACAGAACGCGGCCGAAGGCGGCGAGGCTGAGACTGACTTGATCACCGGCCCGACCTCGATCATTGGCACCGCAGAAGGCGCAGCGGCGGCGACGGCGGTTGAGCCCGGCAGTGCCAGTGCTGCCAACGAAGCTAAGGCTACTGACGACGATACGAGTCCGAGTTTGCGCAACACGGACTCCCCCTTTCACTCAATGTCCAAACCGTAGCACACGGCGACGGAGGATGTTGGCTATGCAAAGATTTTCTTGTGCATTGCAGGCCATCGAACCAGTGTCTGCGATGAAATCCCTCGTTCTTGGCCCTCGGTGTCTACCGAAAGGTGCCAACCCCGGCGGCGGGGTTGCGAATCCAGCCTGACGCCAGCACTCGGGGGGCGGTCAACCATGATCAACTCATTCCACAATGAGGACCATCTGGACCACGACAGAGGTTGTCGGACCTGGCATGACCGTGATTCGGGCAACGATGCTATCGATCTTTTCGGTGATCCTCCCTGGATTGAGGAGCACGGTCATGACTCGCTGAGGAACTACCTGCAACCGCCTAGCTGCGGGAGACTCAGAATCATCATGGATCTCAGTCCACCATGACGGCCCTCACACACCTGCACATCGATGGGGGCACCACCGCATCCCTGCTAATCAACCGGTACTTCCCCCGATTCCCCAACAGCATCACGGACATCCAGGACTGTCGTGGTTACCCCCAAACCTCCAGTGCCCAAAGGATCGGGACACATCCAATACCTAAAGGACACCAACGCTAGCGAACCCTGACCCACGAAAGCCGGAGCCTCTAGACTCGTGGCATGGCCCCGATCTCTCAGATCCACCTCATCGATGCATTCACCAGCGAACCCTTCGGTGGCAATCCAGCAGCCGTAGCACTCTGTGACTCCTACCCTGACGATGCATTCCTTAAGGCCATCGCCCAGGAGCTGAACCTCTCCGAGACCGCCTTCGTCCAACCGCGCACCGATGGTAACTACGATCTGCGATGGTTCACCCCAACCACCGAGGTTGCACTCTGTGGCCACGCGACCCTGGCGACCGCGCATGCCCTCGGTGGGAGTGCGACCTTTCACACCAAGAGCGGGGTTCTCGTCTGCACGAAGTCTGACGACGGCGAGATCGTTATGGACTTCCCTCTCGACGTTCCAACCAGTACTGCGATACCAATAGATCTCGGGTCACTTGACATCGTTTGGGCCGGTAAGGGGGTCTTTGATCTGCTCCTTGTCACCGAGGATCCAGGTCAGGTGCGCTCGTTTAAAGCTCAACGAGAATCTCTCGCTGCCTTCGATGCCCGCTGTGTTATCATCAGCGCTCCCGGAGATCACCCCGGGATCGACTGTGTCAGCCGGGTCTTCGCCCCGAACGTTGGCGTATTGGAGGATCCGGTGACCGGATCAGCACACTGCACCCTGGCTGCCTATTGGGGAGACCGACTTGGCAAAGACCAGCTTGTCGGTCAACAGGCCTCAGCCCGGGGTGGACGCGTATCGATGCAACGCAACGGAGACCGAGTACTGCTCGGAGGACATGCCGTCACCGTCGGACACCTCCAGCTGGTCATCGACGAGGCGATGCAAGCCCAAAAGTAGCGCATCTCGTCCGCACATCGCAAGTGATCGCTCCAGGCGTCCACGGTTGCCAGCAGGTGATGCAAGTCACGCAACAACCCGGCGTCTTCGAGTCGGTGCTACCTATCAGCTGATCATCAGCCCCGTGTCTTTGGCATCATCCCCCAACAGCCACCTTTTTCGCGAGGCACACTCCGAGTATCTTCGCGCAGGCTTGCATTCTCGATAACAAAGACATGACGATCGACCAGATTCACGACCGGTCATCAACCGACTGTACCAACGCAACTGCCACCGTTGGGAGGATCCGACCAGGCCGTTGCAAGACCCATCACACCTACGCAGGGGTTGAGGTGTGGGTGGTTGTGCGCAGTTTATGCGCAAGCGAGAGGACGAGGAGCCCGATCCATCCGAGACCGAGGACGACCGTGCCTGCTATGGCTACGTCGAACTCTAGATGCACACCGGTGCTGACGTAATCGAGTGTGGCCCTAGCGACGCCGGCAGGGACCGACACGGCGGTCCAAAGGCCGCCATCGACGGGGTAGCACTTTTGCGGTCGACCGTTGACCTGACAATGCATGCCGGACAGGTAGGTATCGCGTAGGACCGCGAGGCCCCCGGTCTTGGCGCGAGTCCCTATCACGACCGACTCTGTATTAGCACTGCGTCCTAGGCCAATCAACCCTTGGGCTGGGGGTGGGATCTGGTTCTGTGCCGTGATGGTGAGGGTACTTGGCAAGATTCCACCATCGCTTGCGATCGCTACCAGCGTCTTATGAAGGCCAACCGCATTGCTTGGGACACGCACCATATGTGACGAAGGTGCGACCAAGGGGTCTACTCCTTTGAGCTCAAAGAGATTGTTCGCGATCACTCGATGACCCCCGGTGAAAGAACCTGGACCAAGGTCACAGAGTCCAAAGTCATAGTGGGCCGTAGCCACCTTTGCGCTACACGCAGGCACGGAGGGGATGCCGGTTGGGGCAAAGATCGCAGCGCTGTCAATCTCGTTGACCCCAAGGCTCCGTAGGATTTGTACCAGATGTGAGGTGACCTTGGCGCCGAACAACGTTGGTTGCCCAACATTCACTCCGTTCAGGCCGGTGACGGTCAGGTTTGGTGGTAGCAGTGCAGCGATGATCTGCGTGTATGGCTTTGGGAGAATTGGTCCAAACACTTGCACGGAATTCACCTCGGTCGGCAGCTGCCACTCCCCAGGATTGAAAGTCAAGACGTCCGAAGTCGCGATCGCATGCCCTTGGATGTGGTTGAGCGTGGTGTCAGCTCGTGTTGGAAAGAAGTTCGTCGGCACCAGCAGAACCGTTGCCACCACGAACACCAGCGCCACAAGCGCACCTCCAGCGACCAACTTGGCCAACACAAGTCCAACGGCAAAGGCCACCATGACAACGCCGGCAAGCAACAACGCATGACGGGCGGTGGACACTCCACTCGCTACATGTGCAGCCCCCAGTGCGGCAGTGAAGTGTTCGTACAACACGATGTCTACTACGGTGGCTACCGCAAGCGATACCACGACCTCGTAGACCTTGAAGGTCCTGGCGATCGAGATCACGAACCCCACCAAGAGACACCAGGGCAGCCACCACATGAATCCGAGGACCCGTAGCATGTTGATCGAATCGAAGGGGAAAAAGCCGAAAATATCCAGGACACCGAGGAGATTGGCGTAACCCAGAATGCCAAAGACGACCAGGACGAGACTTGGACCCACGTACCATAGCGACGCCCGGTGATGGCGCACAACCCCAAACACTGCGAGCACGAGCGCGAGGCCTAAGACCGGCGACCCAAAGACCCAAACTGCTTGACCAAGGTTGGTCGGCGCCACGACAAGCCCCGTTCCCTGAATGTGTGGCAAGCTGAGCGTCGCCAACCAGAATCGAGGGACAGCCTCTAGGTATCGCTGGGGACTCGTCTCCCCCATGCCAGCCCTGACAGCGTTCAGCGTTGGAAGCAAGCCAATGGCGCCGATCACCACTCCCGCTAGGCCACTCCCCAAGGTCAACCACAGACGTGACCGATCGGTCAAGGTGTGGAAGTGCACCATCATCGCCACACCAAAGATGACGATGACCACCGCCAACAACGGCAATGCCTCTTGGAAGCCTGAGATCGCCAGCATGAAGACGCTGGTGATGAGACCGAGGACATAGAGGGCTTTCCTTGGCTTGGTTGGGTCCAGGAGATAGCGCAGGCTGAGCAGCACGAATGGCAGGACCATCAACGGATTGAGCATCTCCAGATTGGTATTCGGAGGCACCACCCCGGTAAAGCTGGCAGCAATGCCAGCAGCGATGCTCGCGACCATCGACTGCCCAAAGGAGGAGGCCAAAAGATAGGTACCAAAGGCAAGCGCCAACAATCGGATCAGATTCCAAAGCGAATAGTTCGACTGAGCGAGCAGGTGGACGATGAGTTCAGGCAAGAAGACGGGTACGCCCTGGGTCGCTAAGAGCGGGATGCCATAACCTTGGTACGGATCCAAGGCTGGCAACTGAAGGTGCGACCATGCAAGGAGACCAAGCTTCTCGAGTGGCAAGGTGATGTAACCCCCCGCACTCGGGTCGATTACAAAAAGGGGGCCAGGGGCCAATTACTATTGGTCTTTAGCGAGGCGTGACCAAGAAGAACCGGGCCAAAGACGATGCCGATAATTGCCACGAAGAACGCCAACGCGAGGACATGACGAGTCCAGTTCCCGAAGCGGGCACGCTTTGTTGCTAAATGAGCCATCACCACCTATTCCAGATCACCCGTGTCGGAGCGACACCGACCAGACGCACCGCACCCACCTTCGTCGATTAGACCCACCAGCAAGGGGCACACGAGGGTTGTCCGCTTTGCCGAGAGTAGCAGTGATTTTCCTCAACCTCGGCATGCTAGGGTTTCTCTCAATCACAACGAGGGTGACCTCCATATTCATCGCGGTGATCCCAACCACGAGACCGGCCGATCAGAGCCCTGCTTACATTGGACGACAATTCTTTCGCTCGTTCACCTGCAATCGGGTCATCGTTTTGTTGTTCCCCACGGGACGATCAACCAACACGCGACGTGCTTGCTGCAAACGACTGCACAAACGAGCAGCAGCCGGTTCCTTGGGTGACCGGGCTCCCACTGCGCCGATGGTTCGCCTGCAGTCTTTGGCCAATCGGCCCCGGATCAGTCAGCAGTAACCACCACATCTTGCGAGGGAGCCGCGACACACTCTAAGGATCGGTGAAAGGGGATCAGTGCAAAAGGATCTGTGTAGTAGGCTCCATACGAACAAAGGCACAAAACAGGATATGAATATTGGATAGCAGACAATCGTACGACCAACCGGGGAAGATCTATCAGTCCGCCTCTCCGGTCTCGAGCCTGGTGGTGCCCCACCGGTCATCCTCTCGCTGGCTGACGGACGCCATCGCTCTCGGCTTTATCCTCCTTGTCGCACTCGTGTATCTCTCGCCCGCGTTCAAGGATGGGCTGAGCTTTGGTCCAGCCCGGCTAGGGAGCCAGCTCTCCGTGCTCACAATCCCCCATAACAACTCCACCCCGAGCAACGACATCCTTAATTCGGACGTTATCTCACAAGGGGTTGCCTGGAACACCCTTGACTGGGAACTCATCCACCACGGTGAGCTCCCACTCTGGAATGACCAAAGCGGCACCGGCCTTCCACAACTCCTCAACTTCGAATCCGCTCCTCTCGCGCTGCCGACGCTGATCGGGTATCTCATGCCCTTGGCGCTCTCCTTCACGGTCACGATTCTTATCAAGCTATTGATCGCTGGCACCGGAGCCTACGTGGTGGTCCGTCTCCTGCGGGGGAGACCGCTCGCTGCGACCTTTGCTGGTGTGACTGCAATGTTGTCCGGTTCATTCGCCGGTTGGCTCGGTTGGTCTATCAGTGGCCCGTTGGCCTGGAGCGGATGGATTATTGCGTCGATCATCCTGGTATATCGAGCACCTCCAGGAAAACGTGGCAGATATTCCCTGTTGCTCGCACTAGTAACCATGTTCTGCATCTTTGGCGGTTTTCCGGAGACGTACGTTCTCATGGCTGGTGGGCTGATGGTTCTGCTCGTCGCAACCGGCCTCACGATGCAAGCAACCCACAAATCTATCGACTGGCGAGCGGTCGTTCGACTTGCACTAGGATTCGGTGCTGGCCTCATCCTGTCTTCACCGCTTTGGTTGCCAGGGCTTCAAATCATCACCGGGTCAATCCGCTCCAATGAAAATATGGCCACCGGCTTACCGTTTCACCTCCTGACACTCCTGGTAGCCCAAGGATATTACGGCCTTCCACTCGCGACCACAAAGTTCCCTCACGGCACCTTCTTTGGTCCCTTCGACTATTTTGAGACTGCCACCTACGTCGGTGTGATCGCGCTCGTGCTTGCAGGAACCTGTGTTGCACGAACCTGGCGCCGCCCTGTCGTGGTCGGGTTCTTGGCCTGCGCGGTCGGAACTGCCTTGACTGTCTATGATCTTGGAGGCGGAGCGCCCGTACAACATCTCATTACCGATCTTGGGTTCGGCACGGTTGCACTTCAGCGGATGCTACCAGTTCTCGGCTTTGCCATCGCTATCCTGGCTGGGCTCGGGCTCGAAATGTTACTTCGTCGTTGGCGCGAACCACTGACCCAACGCCTATTTTTATCCGTCGTCATCGTCATGGGAGCGATCATCGCACTCCTCTGGATCCATGCCCGCATGCCCAACGCCTCGTTAGCCGCTGCGGCAGGCCCGACACCGGGCCAAATGGAGGCCCTACGCGAACGTTCGCTCTACTGGCCAACCGGAGAAATGATCGTGCTGGTCGTCGTAGCGCTCTCCCTACCGATATTGGCACGCCGATGGAGCAACCGTCACCAGCTCGCCAATGCAAGAATACGGGTGCTCATGGGCGGCATCCTTGGCCTTCAAGCACTCTTTCTCATCATTGCTGGCGTAGGCATCAACTCCTACGCCTCGACAAGTTACCCCCTCACACCCGCACTCACGGCGCTCAGACAAACCGTTGGCACGCAGCTGTTCGGCATCGACGGGTCGAGCACCCCATGTACCGGAGCGCCCAACCAAGTCTGTGGACTCAGAAGCTGGAATGGCATCGGCATTTATCCAGAGATGAACCTTGGCTATGGCCTCACCGAATTCGCAATGCACGACCCCATCATCCCGCGAGCTTACTTTGAAGACTTCCCCGTTCATCACGACGATCGCCTCGGCGGAGGCACCAACATCTTTGCCCCGAATATCACCAGTATCGCTCTCGCTCAGCTCTATGGCATCCACTACGTGATCGTGGCTCCACCAAACCCGATCCCACCAGGAATGCACCTCAAACGAGTAATCATTGCAGAAGGTGTCCACCTTGAAGTCGTCTCCGTCCCAAATTCCCACCGGTTCAGCGTTGTCGATGCCCCCCCAACATCAGCTGCGTCAAAGAAACAGGGGGGCTCATCCTCGCCAAGGACTGTTGATCGTGTCATTGGCGTCGCCCACCCAAGCGATACCAGTTATACGCTGAGACTCAACACGCCCAACCCTGCAAAGCTCACGATTCGCATCACCGATGTGCCTGGCTGGCACGTCAGTGCTAACGGTCATTCACTCCCTCTCCATCATGCTCCTGGAGACCTCATGTCTGCCAACTTACCGGCTGGGACCAAGCGTGTCTCGTTGTCGTATCAACCAACGTTGCTCACCGTCGGCGAATCACTCGCCGCAATCAGCCTGGCAGCACTCCTGGTATGTGGGATCTATGTGGACCAGAAGGACCGAGACCACAGCCGATCAGGACCACGGATCGACCCTCGGTCTTGATCGTTCACGTAGATCGGTGCGGATGGAATTGGTAGCAAGCAAGGGGCGACGACTCATCCACCCAGCACTGGCGTCACTTCGCCCTCAGCTGAGCCATACCTGGTGTTGGGCGAGGCAGCTAACTCGCCAACGATGTGCCAGCCGGAGCGAGCACCGATCGTAGCATGGACCGAGCCTGCTCGCTCAGGCCAAACCCTAGACCTGCGCGCTCTGGGTGTGGCATGAGCCCGACGACGTTGCCGTCGACGTTGGCCACACCCGCGATATCGTTGGCAGAACCGTTTGGATTCTCCAGGTAACGCAAGACCACCTGCCCCTCGGCCTCAAGACGCTCCAGGGTCTCAGCATCCGCCGTGTAATTACCCTCAAAGTGGTTGATCGGGAGCGACAACTCCTCCCCAACCGTCATCTCGCGAGTCAGGATCGAGCGATTCTGCTCCACGCGGACCTTCACTTCACCACAGATAAAACGCAAACCGGCATTGCGCTGCAGCGCCCCCGGCAACAGGCCTGCCTCGGTGAGAATCTGAAAGCCATTGCAGATCCCAAGCACCTTGCCACCGCTCTCGGCATAGCGCGTAACGGCACCCATAATCGGGGAAAAGCGTGCGATCGCACCGGTGCGGAGATAGTCGCCATAGGAGAAGCCACCTGGAATAACGACGGCCTCGTAGTCGTCGAGGTGTTGCTCATGATGACTGATGAGCACACTTTCGACACCGAGTTCGTGATAAGCGCCTTGGACGTCGAACTCACAGTTCGTGCCCGGGAAGACGACGATCCCGATCATCTGACCTCCTCGACATCAACGATTACAAAGGTTTCGATCACCGGATTTGCCAAGAGACGCGCGGCCAGGGCCTCGACTGTTTCACGGGCTAATGCCTCGGATTCGTAGTCACCGTCGACCTCAAAGGACTTCCCAGCATGCACGTTGGCAACCTCGCGATAACCAAGCTGGAGCGCGGCATCATGGATCGCTTTACCCTCTGGATCGCTAATGCCAGCCTTGGGCATCACCCGTACACTCACGCGATAGCGCATCGTCGGTCACCTCTTTCTTTCTCTTATCCATCGATTTCTCTGATCTATCGGTCGCTCTTACCTGCCGACTACGTTGCGAAATACTGGCAAGCCAATCCCCCTCGGCCCGCCATCAACCTGCAGGGCACCTCGATTGACAAGCCTCGACATCGTCGTCGGTCATGATGGCCCATGCGCGGTCATCTGCGAATCTTTGGCCACAAAGACCTAGGTTCAACACGCTCCTAGGCACCGCGACCACGATACCCGCGACTCACACCCGGCCAGTCGGAGAACGATCGACCCGAGAGGCTCTCGTAGACCTCGACGTAGGCAGAACGCACGCGCCTGATCACCTCGTCGTTTAACGCTGGTGCGGCTCCATCACCTCGAAAACCCTGCTTGCTCAGCCAGTCGCGAAGCAACTGCTTATCAAGCCACACGGGGTTGGCGCCTGGCTCACCGCGCACGATGCGACTTGAGTCCGGGGTGGCGATCTCGTCAGCGAGCACAAGCTCATCGCCGATCCAGCCAAACTCGAACTTCGAATCGACGAGCGTCAACCCATGACCACGAAACCAGTCAGCCAACGCCAGGTAGACCCCCTTGGTCAACTCCTCGAGCTGACGAGCCAGCTCGCTCCCGTGCAAATCCTGCAGCTCGGCGGGGGTCAATGGGCGATCATGACCCGTTGACTCCTTGGTCGTCGGCGTGAAGATCGGCTCTTTGAGCCGATCGCCGAACGAGAGGCCGGGTGGCAATCTGACACCTTGGACCTCGCCGGTCTTTTGATAGAGCTCATACGCGCTGCCGACGAGATAGCCCCGAGCTACGCACTCAACAGGAAGCATTCTCGCCCGTTCGACCAGGGTCGCGCGTCCGAGAAACTCCTCCTCGACATCGGTTGCAACGGTGACAAAATGGGTACGAAAGCGACTCTTGATCGCCTCAAACGCGGTGGCGCTGATCGCACTGAGCAGCCGGCCCTTGTCGATGACCGGCTCATCGAAGACCCGATCATAGGCACTGATGCGATCCGTGGCCACCATCAACAACCGTGATGGGTCATCACGAATCGCATAGACCTCTCGAACCTTGCCAGACGCTATGAGATCGAGGTCCATTGGCTTCCCTCCAACGCTTGCAGACGGTGAAACAGCGGATCAAGATTGTTCAACAGACGATCCAGCGATGTCAACGCGCCGATCTCCTCGGCACTGAGTGGGCAACGTTCATCGGCCATCAACAGCTCGCCAAGCTCACCGGCTCCGCCAAGTACCTGTGTCGTCGCCTCCTGAACGATACGGTAGGCGACATCGCGCTCAAGTCCCGCGCGCACCATCGCGAGCAACAGGCTCTGTGAGAAGATCAGCCCGTGTGTCGAGGCCAGGTTACGCGCCATCGACTCCTCGTGTACGACGAGGTCCCCCACGAGCCGATCAAAGCGCGTCACCATGTAGTAGACCAACTGAAAGGCGTCAGGGATCATCATGCGCTCCACCGACGAGTGCGAGATATCGCGCTCGTGCCAGAGGGAGACGTCTTCGAGGGCGGGGATGACAAAGCTACGCGCCAGGCGCGCCATGCCACAGAGACGCTCCGACAGGATCGGGTTACGCTTGTGCGGCATAGCCGACGAGCCCTTCTGTCCCGGAGCGAATGGCTCTTGCACCTCCATCACCTCACTTCTCGCGAGGTGGCGAATCTCAAGGGCACCGCTCTCGATCATCGCTGCGGTCGAGGCCAAGGCCATGATGACTTCACAATGGCGATCCCTCCCAATGACCTGGGTTGCGGGGGCTGGTTCAAGATCAAGGCTCGCCAGCGCCATCGCCTCGAGCGAGGGGGAGATGTTCGAATAGGTTCCAACGGCCCCCGAAAGCTTGCCGACCGCCATCTGGTGCCGTGCCCGCACCAGACGGGTGCGCTCGCGATCCAAGGCCAGCGTCCAAAGCGCTAGCTTGGCCCCAAAGGTGGTGGGCTCGGCCGCCATCCCGTGCGTACGCCCGAGCATCGGCGTTCGCCGGTAGCGCAACGCCTGCGTGCGAAGGGTCTCTAAGAGGTGATCTACCGCCCCAAGCACCAGATCCATGGCCGCAACGATCTGCAGCGAGAGCGCGGTGTCCACAATGTCCGACGACGTCAGACCGAAATGGATGAACCGTGCGGCCGAAGAGTCATAGGCGGCCTGCAATACGTCGACAAAGGCTGCCAAATCGTGGTTGGTGATCGCCTCTCTGGCGAGCACCTCCTCGACGAAGGCGTCATCGATGGTCACCTCGCGGACAAAGAGCGGGGCCACCTCGTCGGCATCGAGTTCACCGGTATCGGCTAATGCGCGAACGACCGCAAGCTCGACATCGCGCCACAACCGCATGCGGTTGCGGTCGGAGAAGATCGCGGCCAGCTCCGCTGACTCGTACCGTGGAATCATCTACCTACTTCTCCTTCGCTTTGGTGGAACTACCATCTCGTGGGGATTACGTCCGTCAACTCGATCTGCCTATGACCCTATATCCCGACGGACGACCCGCCCATCAAAGTCGATGAGGTCGACCCCTCGATAGGCACGCTCCCTCGCCTCCTGGGGATCCGCACCAAGGCCGGTCACCGCTAACACGCGGCCACCGTTGGTCACAAGCCCTCTCGCAGCCAAACGCTGGGTTTCCTGGGACGTAACTGAATCTGGCATCGCTGCATGGGGGGCAGCTGATGGAGCCTCGATAGTTTGGGCCTTCACACCCGCTGCAAAGACCCCAACCCCGGGCAACGCCCTGGCCTCGTCAATGCCTTTAATCACCTGGCCGGTGATCGGATGCTCGGGATACCCAGGTGCTGCCGCGATGACCGTAGCGGCACACAGTGGCGACACCTCAAGCGGGGGGATCGTCTCGCCTCGCGCCGCTGCCGCCAACGCTTCGCCAAGGCCGCTGGTGATCCTCGGGAGCACGGCCTCAGCCTCTGGATCTCCGAGACGGACGTTGTATTCGACGAGGCGAGGACCGCTCGTGGTGAGCATGACCCCCGCGTAGAGGATCCCTCGATATTCGATGCCGAGTTCGGCGAGTCGAGCAAGCGTTGGCGCAATCATCGTGGATGCCACCGCATCGATGACATCGCTGCCAACCCCAGGCACCGGCGAGATCGATCCCATGCCACCGGTATTGGGGCCGAGATCACCATCGCGCAGCCGCTTGTAGTCCCGCGCCTCTGGCAAGAGGACGAAGTCACGTCCGTTGCACAGGGCAAAGACGGAGAGCTCCCGTCCCACCATCGGCTCCTCGATCACCACACGGGTGCCGGCTTCGCCAAAGGCCACACCGGATAGTTTGGCGACGAGATCTTCATCAGCCTCGCGACGGTCGTTGGTGACGAGGACGCCCTTACCGGCGGCCAAGCCGTCGGTCTTAATCACATAGGGCGGTCCGAACCGATCCAACAACGCTCGGCCCGTCTCGACCGAGGTGGCGACACCAAAAGCTGCGGTCGGCACCCCGGCCTCAGCACAGATCTTCTTGAGGAAGGCCTTCGAACCCTCGAGGCGCGCTCCATCGGCGCCTGGGCCAAGGGCGAGGATACCCTGAGCGTTGAGTCGATCGGTCAGTCCGGCTACCAACGGAGCCTCGGGTCCAATCACGACCAGATCAGGGTTTAGCTCAGCCGCGTCACGGTCAACAACTTCGACATCTTGGGCCATACCGGCATTCCCTGGGGTGACGATCACCTCATGTTCGGCCGAGAGGTTTCGCGCCAAGGCATGCTCTCTCGCCCCAGCACCGACGACGACAATTCTCATCCGCGCAGATCCACCACCTGGTCCCGACCTGGCCCAACGCCAAGCCACGAGATCGCCACCTGACCCTTCTCTTCTAGGAAGCTGAGATAGCTCATGAGCTCCTTCGGTAGATCGGAGCGCGTACGACAGGCCCCGATATCGCAACGCCACCCGGGAAACTCCTGATAGACCGGTAGGGCCTTGTGCAGATCGGACTGGTGATACGGGAGATCCTCGGTGTAGTCGTCGTTGACGGTGTAGCCGATGCAAACCTTGACGATGTCGAGGGTATCGAGGACGTCGGCCTTGGTGATGGCCAGATCCGAGAGCGAATTGATCGCTGCAGCGTGGCGCAGCATCGGCAGATCGAACCAGCCGACACGGCGCCGACGCTTGGTGTTGGTCCCGTACTCGTGACCTCGATCGACGAGAAGGTCGCCGGTCTCGTCGGTCAGTTCCGATGGGAATGGGCCAGCGCCAACTCGGGTGATATAGGCCTTGGCAACACCCATCACCCGGTCGATCTGCCGGGGCCCAAGTCCCGTACCGGTGCAGGCACCTCCGGCCGTTGGGTTCGATGATGTCACATACGGATAGGTGCCATGATCGAGGTCAAGAAAGGTCGCCTGCGCTCCTTCGAGAAGAATTCCCTTCCCTTGGTCATAGAGATCATGGAGTAACTTGACGGTGTCAACGATGCGTGGCGCCATACGTGGTGCATATTCGCCGAGATAATCTTCAAGAATCTGCTCCGCATCGACCGGCAACCGATTGTAGATCTTCGCCAGGATCTGGTTCTTCTCTTTGAGCACCACCTCGAGCTTCTCGGCAAAAATCTTCTCGTCGAGGAGATCTTGAACTCGTAGACCTATCCGTGTCGACTTATCGGCATAGGCGGGACCGATCCCTCGGCGAGTGGTGCCGAGTTGATTCTTTCCAAGGAAACGCTCTGTGAGACGATCGATCTCGTGATGATAGGGCATCACGAGATGGGCACTACCGGAGACCACCAGTTTCGAGGTGTCAATCCCTCGACTCTCAAGCAGGTCAAGTTCCTCAAAGAGCACCTTCGGATCGACAACGAGACCATTGGCAATGACGGCGGTTACATGAGGATAGAGAATGCCGCTCGGCACCAACTGCAGCGCAAAGGTCTCTTCACCTACAACAATGGTGTGCCCAGCATTGTGTCCCCCCTGATAGCGAACGACTGCCGCCATATCGGCGGCGAAGAGATCGGTGAATTTGCCTTTTCCCTCGTCGCCCCACTGGGTTCCTAAAACAACGGTGGTACTCATCGATATGTGCTCCCTTATGCGATCATCGCGACGATGGCCTTGGCCGGTGACTAGCTTACCTCCCCACACAGGGCATGCCTTGCCGTGCATGGATGTCAACTGCCCAAATCTAAACGGTCAAATCAAAAAGGGCCAGGTTTGGACGGCGGCTTGCCTCCTACGTAGCCGTCTTACCCGAGGTGCAGAGTGCGAATCAAAAGTTAGGTGCGCTTGCTGGAGCCCACAATCCGAGACTGATTGCCAGAGATCGCTACCAGGCTAAGAGCGCAACACCGTTGACCCTTTGGACCAACCCGAACCTCTGTCTTGAGATGCACTGTCGCAGGGAGTAACCCCAAACCTTATCGTCCACGCAATACCAACCAGCACCAAACGCCGACACGAGCACCAAATCCAACTCCGCGATCCCAGAGAACTCTTGAACGGCAACGACACTCAAAGCTAGAGTATGGCCGAGATCTGCCCCACGAACGCAGATGATGCTTCGGCTATACCTTGTTAATCTTGCTCAATATCGGCGTCGCGATACCTCAAGCTCCATCGCTAGCAACCTTGAGCGCACTTGGGCGTCCTCAATGCTCACTACGTTGACGCACAACCCCTCTTTCAATCACCACCAACGGCGTTGGCTGCTTCAACAGAACGTTCTCGCGACAATGTCAATGCTGCTGGTAATTAGCATCACAATCGCGTCTGTGTCCACCAGGGCTGTTCCAACATTCAAGTAAATCACAGCTAACTCTCGACAATACTTCAGATTTGAAGGGGCAATATTCAGCGCATTGAGCGATGTCACGGTTTGCCTCGCGCCAAGGTACACTAGAAAGCTGTAATAGTTCGGGCGTCGTGTGCAGAATCGAAACCAACCGGCCGATATAATTATTTCAAGTTGAACACTTGATTGGTTTATCAGTTTCAGCAGTGGTGAAACACTGCGATAGATGGCCATCGAGGGTCAGCAACGGCGATGGTAAGCTCTTAATTAGTAGTTGATAGATACAAGAACTTGGTCACAAGCTTTCAGCTTGGAATCGAACAAATCTCAGATAAGTAAGGAGATCAGAACATGGCAGATAGAGGAGCAACAAGTTCATTGCGGATGGAGAACAAGGCGATCAACGATTACCTTGCTCACCTTGAGACATCGAAGCCCCGTCGTGGACGCAAGCGCGACGTCGGTAAGGTACGCGCCCAGCTCGAAGAGATCGAGAAAAGACTTACCGAGGTCTCCGGTATCCGTCGCGTTGACCTGCTCCAGAAGCGGGCAGATCTCAACCTCGAACTTGAGCGGCTGGGCTCGGCCAATGATGGAACTCAGCTCGAAAAGCTCTTCGTAGAGTACGCTGGCTCCTATTCTGCCCGCAAAGGCATCCGGTACGAGACTTGGCTTGAGGCAGGCGTCCCCGCGGCCGTGCTCGCCAAGGCCGGTATTCGACCACACGCTTGAGGCATCTCGTCTTCGCGAGATCAATGTCACGACAGCGATTGACGTTGACCGATCAGACAACTGGTCTCACGGTCAGCCTTTAATGCGTCATTATTGGTAATCGATACTCGAGCCAAAGGGCAACGGTGAGCCAGACCGGGTCCTTTGGCTCGAGTTCGTTGATGGTCAGGCTCACGACGAGTTCGTGCCCGATGGAATCTTGCCCGCTACAACCCCACACCGGATAGAGCTGCGCAAACGACTCACTTTGGGTTAGTGCTGTGCTGGAGGCTGCTATGTAGAACAGCACAGTATCGCACAAGAGCCTCAAGCCACGTTGAGCGCACGGGGCGCCTAACACTGCCAAGCACGCGGAGAGTTTCTAGCCCATTCTGGGCTGCCGTCGATGCCAAAGGCGGTTCTGTCAATCGTCTCCGATCTCGCGCTCGTTGGTGTTTGTTCGGCCGCAAACTGGCTTTGCGTGACAATGCCGACGGTCGGTAGTGGTGCCCGATAGACATGAGGTCGTCCACTTGGTGGATCAATCTGTCTGCGGGGCGGTTACAAGTTGTTCATGACACCGAATCAAGCCTTGAGGTTTCCCCGGTTCTTCGCAGATCGAATGGGATGGCGATGGACCTCTTTGGCCTTACCATGTGGGGAACATCGTTGCGCACGCCTACTCGTTAGGCACTGCCTGTCTACCACACTTGGGCGTTTGCCACGATAGGGATTTTGGATCGAATGTCTGGGGGGCAAAGAAGCCGGTGTGTGCCCAGGGTAAGCTCCTTGAGCGTGGAGAGCGATATCTATCGGCCCTTGGGGCTCACCGACGACGAATTTGACCTAATCCTTCATCAGCTGGGCCGAGAACCCAATCTCGTTGAACTTGCCATGTTCTCCATTATGTGGTCCGAGCACTGCTCGTACAAGTCTTCACGTCTCCATCTTCGGCGATTGCCGACGTCTGGCCCTCGGGTCATCATGGGGCCGGGCGAGAACGCTGGTGTGGTCGCCGCGACCGAGGAGATCTCGGTGGCGCTGCGCATGGAGAGCCACAACCATCCAAGTGCAATCGAACCAACCCAAGGAGCCGCCACCGGGGTGGGAGGCATCCTCCGCGACATCTTCACCGTCGGGGCCCGGCCGACCGCGCTGCTTGACTCGCTGTGGATGGGCAATCAAGACAACCCCAGGTCCCGCTGGATCTTCGATGGTGTCGTCGGCGGTATCTCCTCATACGGCAATGCCGTCGGCGTACCAACGGTCGGAGGAGAGATCCATTTTGCAGCGCCCTATGGGGAGAACCCGCTGGTCAATGTCGTTGCCGTTGGCATCGCCGAGACAAGCCAACTGGTGCGAGCACTCGCCACCGGTGCCGGCAATCAGGTCGTCCTCCTCGGTGCCGCGACCGGGCGAGATGGGATTGGCGGCGTCTCGGTGCTCGCGTCAAGCGGTTTTGACGAGACGTCAGCTGATAAGCGACCCTCCGTACAGGTTGGTGATCCATTCGAGGAGAAGAAGTTAATCGAGGCGTGTCTACGCCTCCTTGATGCCAAACTCGTAGTGGGAATTCAGGATCTCGGTGGAGCCGGACTCACCTGTGCCACCTCCGAGACCGCTGCCAATGCCGGCAACGGCATGGAGGTCTGGGTTGACAGGGTGCCCGTCCGAGAGACCGAGATGACCCCGATGGAGATCCTCTGCTCGGAGTCACAGGAACGCATGCTCGCCATCGTAACTCCGGAGAATCTACCGGAAGTTCTCGCCATCTGTGCGGATCAAGAGGTGTTGGCGACCGTCATCGGAGAGGTGACCCCGCCCGACGAGGATGGTACCTACGCCGGCCGAGGTGTGCTGCGAGCCTACTGCGATGGGGAACTCGTCGCCGAGATTCCAGCCGCTGCTCTCGCAGATGAGGCACCGCTCTATGATCGGCCCCAGCAGGAGCCAGCCGACCTTCATCTCCGAACGAGTCAGAACGTCGTGGTACCCTCGGAGTGGCATACGGTAGCACTCGCCGTCCTTCAAGCACTCGATTTTGATCCGAGTTCCATCTATCGTCGCTATGACCACATGCTCTTTCGCAACACGTTGGTCACCCCAGGCGCCGATGCCACCCTCCTCGCGATTCGCGCTCCAGGCATCGGCAATACCGATCTCGCCATGGCGCTCTCAGTCGATGGCAATCAACTCTGGTCACGTGCGGACCCCAAATGGGGTACCGTAGCGGTCGTGGCCGCCTCACTCGCCAACCTCGCCTGCGTCGGCGCTACCCCGGTGGCGCTCGTTGACTGTCTCAATTTTGGAAACCCAGAGCATCCTGAGGTGATGTGGCAGTTATCACAGGCCATCGATGGGATCGCCGAGATCGGACGCGTCTTAGGAGTTCCGGTAATCGGTGGCAACGTCAGTCTCTATAACGAGGCCAACAGTCACGACATCGATCCAACCCCTGTGGTTTCCACCATCGGTTTTCGCCCGCTTCCCACCCATCCGATCCCCGATCCCCGTCGGGCTCATGGGACCGTCGTCTTGGTCACCACCGGTGAGACACCAACCCTCACTGGATCGGTGTTTGCATCCCTCGTCGATGATCGCAGAGGGGCCTTCCCCTCCATCGACCTTCCACGGTTCAATCATCTGCTCAACGTTGTTGCCGAGCTGGTCGTCGATGAGGGGCTCGCCAACGCCGCTCACAACCTCGGCGCTGGGGGACTCCTGGCCGGTGCGGTTCGACTCGCGCGTCTCGCGAGCAAGGGATTGGCGATCCATCCACCAGTCGACACTGCTGAAGCGCTGCTTGGGGAACACCCCAGCCGCTTCCTCCTGACCACGACGAACCCAGGCGCACTGCTCGATCGTCTCAGCCAAGAGGGTCTTGAGGCAGTCGTGATCGGCGAACTGGGTGGTGATGCCATTACCTGCGAGGATTGGCTCGAAATCCCCGTTGACGAGTCAGCCAAGATTGGAGTGCTATGACCCCGGCCAGACGGAGTGCCCCCCCAACCTCAGCGATGGTCACCCGCACCGTCGATGCCCAACCGATCAGCGAGGTTGACTATCTACACCTCGTTCTCGACAATCGCACGATTGAGCGCGATGACCTTGCTCGTCAAATCTCCGAGCGTAATGCGCAGCTTGCTGAGATGTTGGGCTCGACGAGTTGGAGATTGACCAAAGGACTACGACAGCTTTCAACGGGTCTTCGTCATGAAGTCATCCCCCGTCTCTCCGAGGAGATCGGGCGATCCCAACGTCTCGTAGCGCTCACGGAAAAGTTCTTACCTTCAATTGGCACACTAGTGAGCGCCAATAAAAGCCAACCAGCGACGCCAACTGATCATATTTTGGTCCCCGAAGGAGAGGAAGAGGAGGAAGAGCAGCTCGATATCGAGCCCTATCTCCGCTGGGTTCGCGAGTTCGATGACGTTATCGATGAAGGCGCCATTCGCTCCTATACTGCCCAGCTTGGCTACCAACCCACCATCTCTATCGTTATGCCCACCTATAACTCTCCCATCGTCTATCTGCGCCAAGCCATCGAATCCGTCCGTGACCAGCTCTATCCAAACTGGCAACTCTGCATCGTCGACGATGGTTCGCTGACCCCTGAGGTGCGCGATGTCATCATGGAATACACCGAAGCAGATGAGCGCATCATCGCCCATTTTCGCCCCCATACCGGCAACATCGCTGCCGCGACCAACGACGGTATCCAGATGGCGACTGGGGAGTACGTTGGATTCCTCGACCACGACGACCTCCTGCGCCCCCACGCACTGAGTTGGGTCGTCACCACAATCAATCAGCATCCTGACGTGGTCGTTCTCTACTCTGATGAGGACAAACTCACCAGAGATGCGCAACGCTATAGCCCGTACTTCAAGCCAGATTTTGACCCCATTTTGCTCCTCGCCCAGAACTACATGACCCACTTCTTTGTCGCTCGCCGGGCAGAGCTTAACGAAGTTGGTGGGCAGCGCACCGGTCTCGATGGATCCCAGGACTGGGATCTCGCGTTACGTATCACTGAGGCCGTTCGCGAAGATCAGATCCGCCATATTCCGGTCATTCTTTATCATTGGCGCATGATCGCCGGATCAACCGCGATTCGCGTCCAACTCAAACCCGAGGCGATGCGCGCAGGAACCCAAGCCGTCGAGGAGGCGTTGACCAGACGAGGAATCTCGGCCCACCTTGAACCAGTACTCGATGACGCCTACCATCTCGTTCACTTCGAACCCACGACGACGCCACCTGTCGCCATTGTGATCCCCACACGAAATCATGCAGACCTGCTCGAGCAGTGTCTCAAGAGCCTCGAGATCACCGACTATCCCAACTACGAGGTGGTGATCATCAATAACGAGAGCGACGAACCTCAAACGCTCGAACTCCTCGAAGCCATCAGCACCCTTCCTGGCCATCGGGTCCTCGACTACCCCCATCCCTTCAACTACGCCGCCATGCACAACTGGGCGATCGCCCAGATCGACGCCGACTACATCTGCATGCTCAACAACGACACTGAGGCGATCAACGCCTCCTGGCTCACCGACATGGTGGGCATGTGCATGCACGATAACATTGCCGCCGTGGGGGCCAAGCTTTGGTACCCCGATCACACTATCCAACATGCCGGGGTGATTCTTGGCATCAACGGCGAGGCCGGACACCGCTACAAAATGGCCAAGGATTATGAGATCGGACATGGAGGGCGCATCTTGCTCGCCCAACGCCTCTCTGCGGTCACAGGAGCCGCCATGCTCGTCTCCAAAGCTGCCTATGACGAAGTTGGTGGCTTTGACGAGGAGTTCACCGTCTCCCTCAATGACATCGACCTCTGTCTCAAGCTCGGTGAAGCTGGTTACCATATCGGCTACCAGCCCGCCGCAGAGCTGATCCACCACGAATCAAAGTCACGAGGAATGGATACCGAACCAGCCAAAAAGGGACGCTACGGCACCGAGGTCATCCGCTACTGGAAGAAATGGGCTCCAAAGATCCTCAACGATCCCTACCACAATCCAAACGCCTCGATCGATGACATCGGCTGTGGAGCCGCCTGGCCACCACGGGTCCAGCTTCCTTGGTCAGAGCGCCTGCTAGGTATCGAACTCCCCTGCCCTCGGCCTGCCCGCTACTTCCCGTCAAACCCCATCGTCCTAGAGCCAGGGGGCGAGATCGAATGTGCGCTCACGCTCCCCGAGCAGCTGGCTTCCAACATCGACCAGGTGACGTTCTGGGCGATGGAGATCGAACCCTATGCCATCGAGGGTCATACCTTCTCGATCAACGAGACGACGGTGAAGGCCGTACCATCCTGGTTGCACTTCGATCCAGTCACGATCCGACTCAAAAACTCCATACGTACCCCCGCGACCCTACGACTACGACACGAGGGTGATACTCCGATTCTCGTCGAGGCGGTCAGCATCGACGGAGCCCTGACGTTACGTGTCAAGGTCGAGCAGCTCGTGACCGACTGAACAGGGTCGCTATCGACGAGCGAAGTCCTTCACCGATATCCGCTCGCTGACACCGAAGGCTGGCGAGTGATGGCGAGTCAGCGCCTTCGAACGCCACAGCGCTTCGATGGACAGCAGCCGAGTGCACCGCACCTCCGTTCAGGTCTGATCCGGGTGTCACAAGCCCCCATGCTCAGACCAAGGGGCGAGCGACGACAAGCCGAGCAACGACCGGGACGCCACGCCAAAAGGCCACCAGCGCAGTCATCCACCATCCAGATGCCTCCCGACATCGACAGGATTGAATCGAACCTCAGGCCAGGTCGCTAAACCTTGGTTGTAGTTGTTCTGTCAGAAACGAGACAAACCGATCATTGGTCAACTGGCCGAGCACGCTAGCACGCCCATCTAAACCAAGCTGTTGGGCCTCGGCCGGGTGTTTGACCACCCAGCGCATGGCCCCAGCTGCAGCTTCGATGTTGGGCTCTGCCCAGACCGAGGAGCTAGGGTATGCCCGGATATCCGGGCCGATCGGCACGAGCTCGTAGTCAACGAGGAGGCTGTTGGTGGGGTTCATAAACTCGAGATTCCCCGAGTATCCCGTTCCGATCACCGGTCGGCCACGAGCCATCGCCTCAGCGAGCGTGAGACCAAAACCCTCGGCGCGATGCAAGGATACGTAGGCGGTAGCCTCACCCATCAGGCTGCTCAAAACCTCGGCAGGCAGGTACTCCTCGATCAGATAGACGTCGCTTCGCTCGCGAGAGAGGGCGCGAAGGTGCTCTCGATCGCCACGACAATGGTCCCCATTGATGCTCTTGATCACCAGGGCTGGCCCCTCACCCTCCTCAAAAGCCCGCGAGAAAGCACGAACGAGTCCGATAGGATTCTTGCGCTCGAAGACACTGAGGTAGTCAAAGACAAACAGAAAATAGGGGCCCTTCGGGAGGGCGAGTCCCTCTCGGTCGAGCGGTTGACAAGGGACAGGTTCACAAACGGGAACCGGTATCACATGCACTGGCTTAGCAGTCTGAGCGGCGATAGCGTCACAGGAGAACGCTGACAATGCCCAGACCTCGTTGACGAGCGCTAGCGATTCAGCGTACTCGGGAAAGTCCGCTACCTCCCATGCCCAGAGACCGATCAGATAACAATCGCTGAACAACGTACGTCCCACCTCGCGCGCCACCACCGGCAGCTGCTCGGCGGTGATCGTGGCGATGGTGACGCCATAGCGCTCATCAGAGGTTTGCGAGACGAACTCCGTTCGCAGCTGCCCAACGGTCTGTTCGCTCGTGCGCAGTGCATAGGCTAGCCCGGTAGCGCGCACGCCGTCCACCAAGAGGCGCGCGACTTCGCCCACCCCAAGCCCAGAGGAGAAGTAGCCGACGAGGTTCACACCAGGGTTTTGCGTACACGCCCTAGCAACCTTCGGGGAGGTTCTCGCTGGCAACATCCCCGCTGCCACACTGAGATCGGAATCGTCAGGAGTGGTCCAAGCCCACTGAAGAAAATTACCCTCATCGCTTCCAACCGGGTTTGCAAAGACATTTTGAAGATCGGGACGCGCCCCCCAAAGCGCGTAGAGAAATCGATTGACCAAAGTCTCAGGGAAGGCGGGCTCTCGCCACCATGCAACAAATGCCTCGTCCTTGCCCATGCCCGGAGGCTCCGGCGCTTCCTCGCCAGCCGCCCTAGCTCTGGTCAGTTCGAGATGAAAGAGCTGACGAAGCCGCGGTGTCAACGCCGTCCCATCAGAGAGTCGATCAAAAAGGTAATCCGGGGTCACGCTCGCCTGGTTGGTTCTAGCCAGTACCGCCTGGTACTGACCACAGAGTTCGCCAAGTTCTCGAGCCTCACTGAGAAGCACTCTCGGGCTCACCTTTGTATCCTCGCTGAGCAAGCACGGCGTCGCGGCGCTATAACCCCTGAAGCGCAGCGTTCGTACCGGTACGCCGTTCACAAGATAGGCATCCCTGCGTCGAGTGATCTGGCGTTCGTGCAGGTTCCAATGCGCGATCGAATAGCCACTATCGCGAAGTAGGTAGGCATCAAAGGTATGAGCAACGACGTCAAACCATCGACGACCGCCAAGCAGGGTCTCCCCGGCGCCAGAAAGGAAATCGGTCACGACTCGAGTTTGCCAAGAACCCAGCAGCTCCTGACCCCGGCGGCCGACAGCCACGAGACCCTCCTCGACGGAGCCATCTGCGAGGATCTGCTCCTCGGTTGGCAGCAGACCGTCGCGCAGGGGCAAGGACGCAAACCGAGGGGTCACCACCAAGGCGTACCGTTCTGCCAAGGCAAAGAGATCATCGAGTCGATCACAGACGTAGGAGTCGGGCGAGAGATACAGGGCAGCCTGAGTCTGGCCGGTGAGCACCATCGCGAGCACCCATGGCCTGAGCACGGCTCCGAGTTCTTCGATCGTCAGGACCGTCGCTAGCTCAAAGAGCACGACGTCCTCGATCGGCAGCGCGTCGAGCCCCACGACATGGAGAGGACCGTGATGTGCATCACCGAGGCCAGCTTCGGCCTGATGGAGACGATCCACCCTGACGATGGTCATCTCCACCTCTGGATTGCTCACGGCGAGTGAGTCCGCTAGGGCGATGGCGCCCGCCATCGTGGTACCCGTGGCAGTGGTCACCACCTGATTGGGCCGTGAACGATGCAGTGCGTTGTGATCGATTGCTTCCTCCTCGAATGACGAGCGGCCCTTGATGGACAATCAGCCTACTTGCGTCACAGAGTAGACCAGAGCATCAAAAACCAACACCGCATTCCACCTCTTGTCCCGAAGTTGACGGGAGACGAACAATATGATCATCGACTAATGATCGCGATTTCATCAAGCACTACCTCCAAATAGGCACGCATTGATCGTCTCGTATACTCCAGGGAACGCCCCAGAACTTGTGTCGTACTTCGCTTGGCAATCACGAAACGACCCTGCTACAAGACCCTGCCTCTTTCCAGGACGGCCTTCATTTGGGCTTGCTAATCCCGATAGAAGACCACGTACGGACCGGAGTCCACGGCGCCCGCCCCCCCAGCTCCTAAGCAAAATGACGATGTCGGACAAGAGATAGCGCTTAAACTCCAACCGCTTGGTGGGAAACTATAGATCAGCGACCATTGCCCGTTGACATATTGATAAGCGAAGTTTTGGCTGCCCGCCGCCTGGTCGATACCCGCAAGGTTCCCGATGGCAACACAGAAACTTCCTGAGAAACTACACGACGCGACGGCACCTTGTTGTTGATCGCTCGGAAGGTTCGCAAGACTAGGAGTCACGGGAGTACTCTGTGGTGCGAAGTTCAACGAGGACGGACCGGTCCAGGATCCGGAGTTGTATACCCATCCCTCCCCGTTACTGTTGACGATCTCACACTGACTCAATGTAGCACTACAGTCAACGTTGATATTCGAAGTTCCATTTATATTAGCACTATTTGGCAGTTCAGCCGGGGCTAACCAGCTTCCATTTTGGTAGATATACACAATTGTTGGGGCCGGGGCGACCGCGCTACTTTCGAGATAACTACCACCGAGTGCAACACAGTAGGAGGAGTTCGCGCAGTCCGCTGAGAAGAGGTACAGTTGAGACAAACCCCAGCTAGCCGGCACAGGTGGTACGTCGGGTCCTTGGGACCAGGTCCCCACTGTTGGAGTCGACGGCGGGGGTGACGACTTGGTCGTAGAACTAGGCTGATGCTGGGGTGTTTGGCTTGTCGTGGTTGGAGCTACGCCAAACCCAGACCAATTGAGATGTGGGAATGCTTGTTCGACCAGGTGCGCCATGGCGCTGTTGCCAGCAACGTCCGGATGAAACGATGTATCTGGTGAGGCCGGTAAGGCGACCGTCGCACAGCCACCTCCGGAGACGGCAGCGTAAACACCAAGGGGGAAGACCCACGTTCCTAACGCGCTACAGACGTTGATGTGCCCAAGAGTCCCCGCTCCGTGATTACGGCCAACTTCAAGACCATTGAGCCATTGCTGTCCTGAGCCAAGTTCGTGCCCAGTAAAGAGGTAGGGATCGCCTGGGTCGATACCGAGCTTGGGATCTGGGGATGTGAGACTTATGAATGTGAAATGGACACCATTGGGCTTATTTGCATTGGCTATTGCAACCTGTGCCGCCAGCACCGTGTTCAACTGGGCCGCGAGAGTACGGATCTCGTTCGCCTCTCCCCGACCCATGAGGTAGAGATTGTGTACCAA
>Ga0080006_1142568_pt1 | contig 57097 bp, 57 predicted proteins | sample RS3BMetagenome_FD_69209 | JGI IMG/M metagenome (GOLD analysis project Ga0080006, IMG submission 69209) | Ferric oxide microbial mat and aquatic microbial communities from Rainbow Spring, Yellowstone National Park, USA - RS3B (SPADES... ...
ACCTCTGCCTATATGCCATAGGAAGAACGCTTCTCGAAATTTCCACAATCATCACCATGGCGGATCATAAAGAATTGGAAGAAGGAATAGAAATACACAAAAGATTGACTGGTATTGAATTCATAGAAAATGCATCACAAAAAATAATGGAATTTGGAAAACATGCTGTTGAAGCAATGGTAAAAGCAATAGAAACTCCCTATAAATCAACAGTAAAAATATTGAAAAATTTAGGCTTATTTACATTTAATCCGTTAGATAAAATTAACGCAAAACTCTAGATTGGAAGATTTAGAAATTTTGGATACCAGAGAAAATATGCCTTATAAGGTGGATGAACAAACTAAACAAGTTTAAAAAGAGAGAATTATTCCCTTCTGGAAAGGAAGGGTGATAAGAGATATAATGTTTGAAAATTTGCCAAAGGAATGGATAGATGCATATAAGGCAGGGATTTGGACTGAATTTATGGAACAAAGAACTCATGGACATACAGCGGGTGGAAAGAAAATATTTTTAAAAAAGGCATTCTAGATATTAAGAAAGAAATAATGGAATCTATAAAAAATTTGAATATTAATGATCCTGAATATTATGATAAGTTGGAAGAGCTTAAGGATATGGATATAGTAGCAGATGTGATATTAATTTATGCAGATAGATATTCAAAAAAAATTGAAAATATGGCTAAAAAAGAAAAAATGTTACAAGAAAAAAAGGAATTAATAGAAATGGTCAAGATTTGTAAGAGGGTTCCTGCTAATCTACCAAAAACATTTTGGGAGGCTTTACAGCATCATTTGTTCATGTTGGCGTAACTTACGAAACAAATCCCTGGGATTCTTTTAACCCTGGTAGAATAGATCAGCATTTATATCCATTTTATAAAATGATTTGGAAAAGGGTATATTAACAAGGGAAAGGGCTAAGGAACTCTTAGAGGCATTCTGGTTAAAGTTTAATAATCAGACAGCAGTTCCGAAAGTAGGAATTACAGCAGAGGAAATTACTATCTATAATGATTTTGCTAAACTAAATGTAGGAGGATTAACTATAGATTGTCAAGATGGGTTTAATGAATTATCATATTTAATATTAGAAGTATTTGATACGGGAACATTACAACCTAATACAGCTGTTTAATAAGTGACAAAAATCATTTAATTCTTTAGATTAAGACCATGGTAAATTTTTTTAATCCAATTTTCTTATATTTTTTATGAAGGGTGATCTTAAGGTATGGTGGGATGGTAAATTTATTGAATACAAAGATGCAAAGGTACCTATTCTAACACATTCATTGCAATATGGTTCAGGTATTTTCGAAGGTATCAGGGCATATAAAAATGAAAAAGGTTCGGCAGTATTCAGGCTAAGGGATCATATTAAGAGGTTTTTCAATACGGCAAAGATATACAGAATTGATTTAAAATATTCAATGGATGAAATATCTCAGGCCATACTAGAACTTTTAAGGATCAATAAGCTTGATGAATGTTATATTAGGCCATTTGCATTTTACAGGGATGATAGCATTGGTCTTTCTCCCTTTGGAAAGGAAACAAGCATCTACATAGCTGCTGTTCCATTCGATAAGTATCTTTCAAAATCAAGCGGTGTAAGATGTAAAACATCCACTTGGAGGAGGATTAATTCTGAAATTCTCCCAGTGCAGGCAAAGGCAAGTGGCAATTACCTTAATTCTTTAATAGCAAATTTTGAGGCCAGGTCATTGGGCTTTGATGAGGCAATAATGCTGGGTGAAAATGGATATGTGGCCGAGGGACCTGGTGAAAATATATTCATTGTTAAAGATGGTGCTTTGATAACACCTCCCTATGAATCAGACATACTTTTAGGTATAACAAGAGATAGTATAATAAAGATAGCAGGGCATTTGGGCATAAAAACATTGGAGAGGAATATACACAGGGAGGAGATCTATGTTGCTGATGAGGCATTTTTTGCAGGCACTGCAGCAGAAATTACACCTATTTCAAGCGTTGATGGCATTACGATAGGAGATGGTAATATAGGAAAAATTACATCAACCCTTATAAATGAGTACATGAACGTTGTGCACGGAAGGAATGAGTATTTCAGAGATTGGCTTACACAGGTTTAAGTCCATTTTTAAACCCCTGTAATACTATATCGAATATTTTTTCTCTAATATCCCCGGAGAATAGTGAAAAATCATTTATATATTTTTCTTTTATTTTATTACACATATTCATTTCAGCCATTTCTTTCCATTCATCTAGTGTTTTCAAACCCTTTTCAAGTATGATTGATGAATCTTTATCAGAGACTGCACCGAAATGTGAAAAACCTATTATCCTCGGGTAAATCTTCATTAATTTTAAAAATGATTTTCTGTATTCATTATATTTAAAACTGGGAGGGAATGAATTGGGTATTAGTTGTCCGGAGGAGGGTGAAAAAAGTCCTGCACCGTCCCCCGTAAAAATAAATCCACTATGCTTCTCAAGAAACATGAAATGGTCTGATGTATGCCCTGGCATATGTATTGCAACAACCTCCGCATTTTTTCCAAGCCTGAATGTTTCACCGTCATTTATTGTCACCAATTTTTCCCTATCTACCTTTTCTATTTCCTCCGAAAAATCACCATACATATCCCTTGTTGCCCTATTGATCTTCTCAGGGTTTATAAGATTTTCAATTGTAATTCTATGTGCATATATTTTTGCACCAGGTATTTTTTTAACAAGGTATGATGCGCCTCCTGAATGATCATTATGCCTGTGGCTGACGAATATATATTTAACATTATCAATCTTAATTCTATTTTCATCTAGAAAATTTATCAAATTTTGGCCAGAGGAATATCCTCCAGGATCAAATATTCCAATATTATCACCAATTAAAATATAAGAGGATGTTGTTTTATTATTCCTCCAGCCATTAACATCAACAAGAATGATATTTTCTAATATATTTCCTGTTTCTTGAAATATCATATAACAAGCTCCTCCCTCTCCACCCTCCTGTTTTTAATTCCCAGTGCCTCAACAGGAACCTCAGTACCATTGTAAAGCCTAGCTTTTTCCTTCCCAGACGCAAGTGCTGCAACAATTCTTCCTGCAGAATCGCCCTTCATTATACCGCTGCCGCTGCTTCCTGTTGCAATTATTAAATTCATCTCCCTGAATATATAGTATGTGCCATCAATTGTATTCTCAGAATAATATCCAGCCCATGCACCTGTTACCCTTGATTCATTGAAAACAGGTATATACTCCCTTAAAACCATTAAATTATTTTTATAATAAAATTCCATCTCTGGCTGTGGATCATCCTCAAGAGTAAAATCCCTACCTATCTCGTCATTGTATGAGATCCAGAATGATCCTGAGCCTGGCTCTGGCCTCATTACAATCCTTGGCCCTGGAAGTATCGTAAAAGGAAATATACCATCTCTTCCTCTGTAATCCATATTCACCATTCTTTTTATACCATCACCGCTTACCTGGAATACCTGCCTCTTCTTTGGCCTAATATGGCTGTCTATTCCTATTGGGTCAAGAAGGCTGTTTACCCAGACATCTGTTGCAAGTATATATTGATCGGCATACATTTTTCCATTCTTTGTCTCTATAGATCCTATTTTCTTCTCCTGCCATATGAATGGCTCACCAGGATAATCCAGCCTTTTAACAGGCTCAAGATTTAATTTTTCTACATTGGTGCTATAGAAGAATTCAACACCCATTTTCTCAAGTTCACCTGCATAGAATGAAGCTATGTTCTGTGGCTCTAGAATACCGCAATTCTTACCGAAAAGGGCACCGCCTATCTCCTTCAGGTTCATTATCTCCATTGCCTCCCTTGAGGGCCTAACAACTATACCTAAATTACTTATTTCATCCTTGGAAAGTATTTCTGTCTTACTTCTTTTCCTCACTTTTTCTATCTTCTCTGAATTTAACTCCTCCTCATCCATAAGGAACATGTAGCCATTGAAACGCATACCTAGATCGAAACCAAGATCCTCTTGAACATGCTTATAAAAGGCTATGGATGAGGAACTCAATTTATAATTCATCTCTGATGTAAATATATCCCTGAATGCTGCATCACTCTTTCCTGTGTTTCCCTGGGCAAATGTGGGCATCCTTTCTACTATCGCAATCTTGAGATCTTTATTTCCCTCCTTTAAATGGTAGGCTGATGATAAACCTGTGATCCCAGCACCAATGACAATAATATCGTAACTTTCCATGCAAAGGGTAATCTCAAGAAATTATTTAAGTTTAGGGCTATGGTGACTTTATAAATTTGATGTAATCAAATCCTATATTTTTTGAAATTTCCTTAATTTTTTCAAGTATGTTAGCATCATAGGAAACATTGTAATATATTAGATAGGTTTTCAATAACAAAAACATTAATTTATTATCAACCATAAATTTCTCTTCATTTTCAAGCTCAGGATTAAAATTTTTAAGATATTTGTATGTGGGTGCAAGTGAATGAAGATAAAGTATGTCCATATTAATAGAATCACACTTCTTCTTTAATTTTTCATAGGATTCAATAAATTTCAATTTATTACCATTCAATAGATGAACGAAGGGAAGGTTTCCTTCAAAGATTATAGTATCAATGAATGTAAATTTCCCTTCTCCTCTCCTCAATGCATTTTCCAAAAGTTCTGATGAATCCTTAAATTTACCACTGTAAAGTAATATCAATGAATTATAGAGATCTACAGTAATACCCATCACGCTTTCTGGATCATATGGATTTGCAGCCTGCTCCTGTTCTATTCCCTTTATTGCAAGTATCTCCCTCTTTTTCAATTCATAGATTGACTCAAAATATTTTGCTCCCGTAACATTTGATATTTTTATTGCCTCTTCCACTTTTTTAATTGCCTCATTAAAGTTACCCTTAAGTAGATATATATCTGAAAGATAAGAATATATAGAATGCCTGATCTCCTGCTCACCGGAGATTTCAGATAGCTCAAAACCTATTTTAATCTCTTTTTCCGCCTCTTTTACTTTTCCGCTCCAGAAATAAAGTTGGCTCAAATTGAGCCTAATTGCTATGGAGAGATAGGCATTACCGCTCATATCCGCATAAAAAAGTGATTTTTGATAATCATCAAGGGCCCTTTTTACATCCCTGTTGATATCAATGAGTGAAATATTATTATATATTCTTGCCAGGCCCTCGTAATCATTAATTTTTTCATAAAACTGATAACTCTGAAGGTAATTTTCATAGGCCTCATCAAGCCTCCCGATATAATAATTTAAATTTCCAAGCTCCTTATGTACTATTGCAAGAAATGAATTATCCCTAATTTTCCAGGCGATTTCAAGGGCTTTTTTCAGATTATCTTCTGCATTAGATATATTTGCCCTTCTTAATTCTATTCCACCCCTTATAAGATTATAATAAAAGGATTTCTCTAAATCAACATTTTCATTAATAGATGCTAATATATTTTCTGCTCCTTCATAATCACCCATATTGTATCTTATATATGCCTCCTTGATCAATATATCAATGTTTTCAAGTTTTTTATTTTTTGCAATTTCAACATACCTTAATGCCTCTTTGTACAAACCAAGTTTAATGAGTATATCTATCATTAAAGAAAGAGGCACTATGTCTGGATTACTTTCTATTTCCATATATTTTTTAATTATTTCATACGAATACCTGTAATTATTCTCTTTAAATTTCCTTTCTGCCGCTTCAAGTAGGTATTTCTTTGCCCTTTCATATTCACCAGAAAAATAGAAATGGTTTCCTATAATCTCAGGGCAATCGCAGGACTTTTCAAGGAACTCACCTATCTTTTTGTGTAAATACCTTCTCTTTATGTTTGACATGCTTTGATAGAGAATTTCCCTATATTCCTGCCTTGCAAAGGAATAAACATTTTCGCTCCTTTCCTCTATTATTTTTTTATCAACAAGTGAATTTACAAGCTCAATAAGTTCATCGTTTTTCATATTTCTCAATTTTGCAATATGGAAAATGTCAAAATCTTTACCATAAACTGATGCGTATAATAAGAAATCCTTTTCATTCTCATTTAGGCTATTCATAATATCCAATGCGGCATATTTATGTGACTTTACTTCAGGAATATCCTCAAAGGTACCTACCCAATAATTGTCTCCATCGATCAGTCCTTTTGACTTCAACTCAAGAATTATTTCCTTCATCTTTCCTGGGTTTCCCTGTGTAGCATTGTAGATCTTATCGGTTAAATATTTAGGTAGAGTATAACCCATTTCCTTAATTATATCATTTATATTCTCTCTAGAAAGACCCTCGATTTTTATCTTGATGATACTTTCCTGAGGTAATTCGTTAGTCTTAATTAAAAATTCATTAAAGTTTCTATTTACAAAATTCTCATCGTAAGATATTATTATCATTATCTTAGAATCAATGATTGATCTAATGAGAAAGAGTATTCTATCAAGTATTTCTCTATTATATTTTTCAACATCATCAAATATCATTAGAATGTTCTTAAAGGATGACATTACCGTTACTATTGATATTAATATGTTTAAGGGGTCTGAACTCTTCTTTGATATTGCCTCAACAATTCCTAGCCTCAGAGAAGGGACCTCCTTTTTTATTCTTTCCAGTATAGAATAAAAAAATTCATCAACGGATGCTTCAAAATATTTTATATAGAAACAAAAAAATTCCTTAGAGATTTCATTACAAATATCGTTCAATAATGTAGTTTTTCCGATTCTTTCTTCACCAGAAAGTAAAATAAGTTTTCCATTTTTCATTCCCCTGAACTCTTCAATAATCCTATTCTTTTCAACTCTTTCCATCTAAATTATAGAATGATAATTGTTATAAAAAATTGTCGAATAAATTATTTTCTATCCTCAAGTATTTTTTTGATTGTATATATGAGGATTCCTCCATTTTTTACATATTCTATCTCGGCCTGTGTATCTAATCTCAGAATACCTTCAATCTCTATACCTGAACTCAAAACCACCCTTACCTTTTTACCTGGGTATGGTTCTTTAAGGCCCAAAATGTTTACAAGTTCATCCCCCTTAAGTTCAGGTAATTTTTCCACCTGAATAGGTATTACCCCCATGTCAACTAGGTTACTCCTGTGTATCCTTTCAAATCCCTCTGCAATAACCGCCTTTATGCCCAAAAGGGCTGTTGCCTTTGCCGCCCAGTCCCTACTACTACCCTGGCCATACCTTTTCCCTGCAAATATCACCAGAGGTATTCTCCTTGACCTGTATTCATTTGATGCATCGTATATACTCATCATTTTTCCATCAGGATAAACTACTGTATATCCTCCCTGAATTTCTACCATTTTATTCCTTATCTTCGGGTTTGCAAAACCACCTCTTACCATTACCTCGTGGTTTCCCCTCCTAGAGCCATAGGTATTGAAATCATCTGGACTTACCCCATTCTGCAATAAATAAAGAGCAGCTGGTGGTATATTCTTCCAAGTTTCTTTTTTGTTTATGTCAAAATCTTTTAATATGGACTTATCCGGGAGTATAACACCCGCAGGTGAAATATGGTCAGTGGTAATGTTGTCTCCAAATATTGCAAGTATTCTGGCATTAAATATATCATTTATACCAGGTGGTGTAAGATCCTTGAACCAAGGCGGCTCTTTAATGTAAGTTGAAGAGGGATCAAAGGTATAAGTTTCGCCCAAAGGTACCTGGAGGTTTTTCCACATCTCATTTCCTTCAAACACCCTTGAATACCTTTCCCTGTACATCTCCGGACCTATATTATCCCTTATAATTCCAAAGATTTCATCACTTGTAGGCCAGATATCCTTAAGGAATATTTCTTTTCCATTAGGATCTAGCCCTATTGGTTCTTTATAGAAATCAATGTCGATCCTACCTGCCAGTGCATATGCAAGAACAAGCATAGGAGATCCTATGAAAGCACCCTTAACATATGGGTTTATTCTACCCTCAAAATTCCTGTTTCCACTCAAAACAGCAGCAGTAAAATAGTCATTTTCCTTTATTGCATTCTCCACCTCTGGAATTAGGGGTCCGCTGTTACCAATACAGGTGGTGCATCCAAACCCAACGATATGGAAACCCAAAGCCTCTAAGTATGGGAGTAACCCTGCCCTCTCAAGGTAATCTCTCACAACAACAGAACCGGGGGCAAGGCTAGTCTTTACAAATGGCTTTACCCTTAGACCCAGTTCCACAGCCTTTTTTGCAATCAAACCTGCACCAACTAGCAAATATGGATTTGATGTATTGGTACAGCTCGTAATTGCCGCTATTACCACACTGTAATTGCCAAATAGTGCCTTTTCTCCCTTTATGTCTATCACCCTAGACTCCCTATTTTCCATATTTAGTTCCTTCACAATGTCCCTTATTTTTTGACTTGCCTCCTTTAAACCAATCCTCTCATCAGGATTTTTTGGCCCTGCTATAGATGGTTCAGCACTTGAAAGATCATATTCAACAATATCATCATACCTAATACCATCTTCATTGGAATAGAATAGCCCCTGTTCCTTCAGGTATTTTTCCACCCTCCTTATTGTATCTTTGCTCCTTCCAGTTAATTCAAGAAACTCAATTGTTTTTTCATCAACAGGGAAAAATCCTATGGTAGCCCCGTACTCTGGTGCCATGTTTGCAATTGTAGTTCTATCCTGTGCAGTCAAATATTTCAGTCCCGGTCCAAAAAATTCAACAAACTTACCCACAACATTCTTCTTTCTTAATAACTGGGTGATTGAAAGCACTATATCGGTAGCAGTCACGCCCTCTTGGGGTCTTCCGATTAGCTTTACACCTACTACCTCAGGAACCTCAATGTACATTGGTTCCCCTACCATTGCTGCCTCTGCCTCTAAACCACCAACCCCCCATCCCACCACACCAATACCATTGACCATTGTGGTATGTGAATCTGTGCCAACGATCGTTTCTGGGAATAATATATTATTCCTTTCGAGAACTACACTTGTGAGATATTCTGTATTTACCTGATGTATAATTCCATTCCCAGGTGGTACTACCCTAAAGTTTGTAAAATTATTTTGAGCCCATTTAAGGAGCCTGTACCTCTCCTCATTTCTTTTAAATTCAAGCTCCATATTTTCCCTTAGGGAATAAACAGTTCCAAACCTGTCCACCTGGACTGAATGATCAATAACAAGATCCACAGGAACTACAGGATTTATTCTTTTTCCATCATAACCCATCCTTATTACAGCATTTCTCATTGCCACAAGATCAAGAACAACAGGGATTCCTGTATAATCCTGAAGTACTATTCTTTCTGGGAAAAATGGAATTTCAACCTTTTTCCTTTCAACTATTGCCCTAATATGTTCCTCCTTTACAACTTTATTATCGAGCCTTCTTAGTAGATTCTCCAATAAGATTCTCAGTGAAATTGGTAATGTTTTTATTTCATATCCATTCTCCTCTAAAGATTTTAAGCTAATTATTTCAAAATTTTTCTTACCAATTTTCATTGTTCTTCTAAATTCAGGCATAAAAACACCCAGAAAGTGAAATATAGAAAAAGATAAAAACCTTTTGAAAAAAGGAAAAAAATAATACTTTTTCGAAATATTTAAATATAAGTTAATATTACTTTAGATGTGTCAGATAACTTAAAAAAATTAGGGAACATCATAAACATAAGAAAAGACATCCTAATTGCAAGGTCAATCAAACCTCCAAGAATAGGTGAAGAGGTTTTTGATTTCAGGGGTATGCCCGTTGGACAGGTAATTAGCATTTTTGGACCTGTGAAATCACCCTATTTCAGGGTGAAGCTTAAAAAAGATGCAAAACCAAAAGGATATATATTTGGAGGTGAAAAAAATGGCGGAGGAAAAGAAAAAGGAAAGAAAAGCGTGGATTGATGAAATAGAGAAATGCCCTGAATGCGGTTCAACTCATCTAGTTAGGGATTATGATAGGGGCGAGCTGATTTGTCAGGATTGTGGTCTTGTAATTGATGAAAGTTATATTGATCAGGGACCTGACTGGAGGGCCTTTGATGCTGAACAGAAGGAGGAAAGGGCAAGAACAGGGGCCCCCATGACATACACAATTCACGATAAGGGCCTTAGCACTGAAATCTCATGGAAAAATAAGGACTCCTACGGTAAAAATATACCAACTAGAAACAGGGCACAATTATATAGATTGAGAAAGTGGCAGAGGAGGATCAAGGTTTCAAATGCTGCAGAAAGAAACCTTTCCCAGGCCCTTCAGGAAATGGAAAGGATGGCCTCAAATCTAAACATACCGAAGGATGTAAGAGAGACAGCCGCAGTAATTTACAGGAAAGCGGTTAAAGAAAATATGATAAGGGGAAGAAGCATAGAGGGTGTAGTGGCAGCAAGCATATATGCGGCCTGCAGGATGTTGAACATACCTAGAACCTTAGAAGAGATAGCATCCGTAACAAGGATTAAAAAGAAGGACATAGGGAGAACATACAGGATTATGAGCAGAACCTTAAAGCTTAACCTATTCCCTTCAAGGCCTGAGGATTATCTGGACAGATTTTGTGCAAAGCTCAACCTTTCTGGTGAAGTAAAGAAAAAGGCACTGGAGATACTTAAAGAGGCAGAGGAAAGGGATCTCACATCTGGGAGAGGACCTACAGGTGTAGCTGCAGCAGCAATTTACATAGCTGCAGTAATGAATGGTGAAAGAAGGACGCAGAGAGAGGTGGCAGATGTTTCAGGGGTAACAGAAGTGACAATAAGAAACAGATACAAGGAGATAACTGAGAAGTTAGGTCTCAAGATAGAATTATAAAAATATTCTTATTTTTTATTAAATAACTTTTTATAAACATTTGGATTTAAGATGACGAAATGAAGATTGCCTATGCCATATGCTCAATAGGTCTCGGCCATGCATCAAGATCATTGCCTTTAATAAATAAGCTTGTATCTGAAGGCCATGAGGTGGTGATATTAGCCCATGGTAGGTCTCTAGATTTTTTTAAAAGAGCAACTGATGGTATAAGGCTTATTGATCTTCCAGATTATCCGCTGGAATATTCAAACTCGAGATCATCCTTTCTGCCCAGGATAATATTGAAATCACCAGCAATAATTAGCTCACTTTTTGAAGAGCATGAAGAGTTTGAAAAAATAAATAAAAGGGAAAATTTTTCACTTATAATATCTGATAATAGGTATGGAATATTCAGCAGGAATGTTCCTTCATTTCTTATTACCCACCAGCTAAGAATAATGAACCCCTACAGAATAAGATTTTTCGAAACCCTGAGCATGTTTTATAATGGCTATGTAGGTAAATATTTCAGTGGTATTCTTGTGCCAGATTTCGAAAATAATTCATTAACAGGTGAGCTTTCCCATGGTATAAGGTTCATGGATAAGGATAAGATATACTATGTTGGCCCAATATCCGTATACAAGAAAAAGGATGTACCCAAGGATATTGATTTGTTAGCATTAATATCAGGACCTGAACCCCAGAGGACAATTTTTGAGAATATTGTTTTAAATGAATTAAAAAAATTTGACAGGGAGTATTTTGTTGTCCTTGGAAAACCCGAAAGTAAATTGGAGAATGGAAATATAATATCTTTTGCATCTACAGAAAAAATGAATGATCTAATAAACAGGTCAAAATATATATTGTCCAGATCTGGATATTCCACGGTAATGGATCTATTCTATGCTGGAGGAAAACCAATTTTTGTTCCTACTCCAGCACAGCCTGAGCAGGAATATCTTGCGGAATATCTTAATCTACGGGGTATTTCCGCAAACATAAGGCAGGAGGATTTCAATCTTTCTTCAATAGATATTGATGAAATAAAGGGGTTTGAGGGTGGATATTCCATAGAGAAAACTATTAAAAACATCATGAACATTATCTTCAACAAATGAATCAAAGCTGGAATACAAAGATGCTTATTATTTCAGTTGTCATAAGCCTAGTTGTAATAGGAATAATAATTTCAGGGACACTTACAAAGGAAACATTCCTGTATCTTTTCACCCTAGATCCCTGGTTATTTTTAGCTGCAATTGCACTTCATCTTGTTTACTGGTTTGCATGGGGAGGGAGGATAAAAATACTCTCAAAGAGTATGGGTTACAGGATAGGATATTTTCAATCCCTTAACATTGTAATGGTAAACGTGCTTGCGGCCTCAGTAACACCCTCGAATGCTGGGGGAGAGCCTGTGAGAATAAAGATGCTCAACGATCTGGGGGTAAGGGGAGGGGATGCTACAGCAATAGTCATATCTGAGAGGGTGGCTGATGCAATATTTTTACTTGTACTATCACCTATTCTCCTTATATTCTTTGGCCTTTCCATATCCGGATTAATAGGATACCTAATCATTTCGGCAGTAACATTGATAGGCCTCTCAATAATAATAATTGGTCTGATTGTGTGGAAACATAAAAATTTTGAAAAATTAATAGATAAATTTGATTTTATAATAAAGCTCTTCATAAGAAACAGAGAGAAAAGGTTCAAGTTAATTGAAAAATTAAAGACCGAATTCAGGTATTTCCAGAAGGGCATAAAGATTATGATATTAAAAAGAAAACTCAATTTCATACTTGTTTTGATACTTACCTCTATGATATGGATTTCAGATTTTGTAATATTTTCTGTTGTACTTTTATCAATGCATCAGCCCCCGTTATGGATTTATTCAATTTTTGCGCAGATTATAATAGTTCTTGTTTCAACAATACCCATCTCTCCTGGTGGAAGTGGCCTTGTGGAATTTATTGCAGCCCTTTTATATGGGCCATTCATAAGAAAGGATGTTATTGGTATTGTTATACTTGTCTGGAGATTCATAGTTTTCTATATGAATATAATAGTAGGTCTATTCTTTACCCTCAGGCATGTTGTAAAGAAATAGTTTAATATTTAATATCATTCTTAAAACTATGAGATTTCTTGTTTGCCCTGTTTGCGGAAGTACAAATATTTATTATGAGGCAGGAATGATAGAGGGACAGAAATACAAATGCAACGATTGTGGCTATGTTGGATCGTTCATAATTGAAATGGATGAGAAAGAATACCAGAGGTTTATTGAGGAGAAAAAGAGTAGCCGGCAGTAATTGCCCTGATATCCTCTTCAACAAATCTTTTTGACACTGTGTTCCTTATGCTCTCCTCCAAATCCCTTAAACCCAGGTGTCCGGTCACCCTTGAATAGTAACCAAGAAGCACCATATTTGCTATTCTGGGGCTTGAAATTTCTGAAGCAATTCTTGATGCATCTATTCTATAAACATTTTTTATTTCCTCAGGGATATTTTTTATAAGGGATGAGTCTACTATAACAAAATCGCTTTTCTTTGCAAGGTCTATGTACCTGTCCAGGGTCTTCTGATACATAAATATCATAACATTTGGTCTTGTTATTATTAGATCATATATCTCATCATCATCCACTATTATGTCTGAGGTGGTAATTCCTGATCTTACTGCCGCTGTATATGATCTTGTCATGACAACATTCTTTTTTAGTACTCTGGAGAATGTTTCCGCCAAAATAGTTCCAGCCAGGATCACTCCCTGGCCTGCCCATCCCCCTATCCTTATCTGTATCATTTTTTCACCCTCTCTATCATTTTTTCAAGCTCCTCAGTAAGTTCAGGCTTTTCAATATCAACAAACTCACCTATCTTATAAATACCATCTGCATCCTCCCTAAATTTATTTTTAAACCATTCAAGCATCTGTATATGATCCATGTTTAGCATTCTACCCTCATAAGTGGGGCACTGTGAAAGTACCTCTATAAATGAGAATCCCTTCTTCATTATTGCCTTCTCAATTGATCTTATGAGCTGATTCATATGCCATGTGGTCCATCTTGCAACATATGATGCACCAGCGGCTGCAACTACCCTAGAAACATCAAGGGAGAATGCAGGGTTGCCATAGGGTGTTGTTGTGGTTTTTGCTTCGTGGGGTGTTGTTGGTGCCACCTGACCACCCGTCATAGCATAAAGGCCATTGTTCACCATTATAACAGTTATTCCCACATTACTTCTTGCAGCATGCAATAGATGGTTACCACCTATTCCCGTTGCATCACCATCACCACTTACCACTATCACCTTCAGCCTTGGATTTGCTACCTTTAAACCTGTTGCAAAGGCTATTGGCCTGCCGTGGGTAGTGTGGAGAGAATCCACCCTCAAATATGGAGAAGGTATCCATGCAGAGCATCCTATGCCTGAAACTGCAGCAACATCCTTCCTATCTATCTTTAAATGGTCTATTGCCCTGATTATTGCATTTAATATCTGTCCATCACCACATCCCGGGCAGAAGGCAGAGGGGAGTCTCCTAACATAATTCTCCTTTATGTACCTTGATGTTATCATAAAGAAGCCTCCCTTATTTTTTTCAAAATCTCTTCAACAGTTGGCACTACCCCACCCACCTTTGGCATATGCAATAATTTTCCACGGAATATACGCTCCACTTCCATTTTATAACCCCTTAGTGACATCTCTGGAAGTATTACCTTCTTTACATTGGATTCAAGTTCCTTCATCCTCTTTTCTGGTGATGGCCAGAGTACCTTTGGTCTTAGAAAACCTGCCTTAATACCCTCCTTCCTAGCCCTTATTACCGCACCCTTTGAGGGCCTGGATGATGCTCCATGTGATATTACAAGTATATCTGCATCATCCGTGTACATCTCCTCCCAATTTTCTATCCTTTCTCTATTTTTTTCTATCTTGTTTACAAGTCTTTTTACTAGGGACTCCTGTACCTCCGGTGTGCCCGTATCCCTTGTTCCATCCGGCCTGTGCGTGGACCCTGTAATCATAAGTTCTAGGCCATCACCAAATCTTCCCATTGGGCTGACTAGACTTTCATCATAAATAGTGGTCTCCTGAAGGCTTTTAGCAATCCTCCTGTTTACTATTTCAACATTTTCTGGAACAATTAATCTTTCCATCATATGTCCAACTTCTGCATCTGATAAAACAATTACTGGAACTCTATAGGTTTCAGCCAGATTGAACGCCTTGATTGTTAAATCAAACATTTCCTGTACAGAATTTGGCGATAAAACAATCGTTTCATAATCCCCATGGGAACCAAACCTGGACTGCATTATATCCCCCTGTGCTGGCCTTGATGCCTGGCCTATTGCTGGACCGGCCCTCTGAACATCTATAATTACAATCGGTGTTTCTGTCATAGCAGCATAGCCTATATTCTCCTGCATAAGGGAAAATCCGGGACCTGATGTGGCTGTCATGCTTTTTAGGCCTGCCCATGAGGCACCTATTATTGCAGATATGCTCGCTATTTCATCCTCCATCTGCAGGAATTTGCCACCTACCCTTGGAAGTAATTCAGCCATTGCCTGTGTTATCTCACTTGCAGGTGTAATAGGATAACCTGCAAAAAAAAGGCAACCTGCCTTAATTGCTCCATATGCTGCAGCAAGGTCCCCTTCAACAAAATATTCACCAGGAGAGATCATTCCTGCACCACCTCTATTGCAAAATCTGGACAATATAGCTCACATAATCTGCAGACTATGCAGGAAGCAAGGTCTTCAACCTTAGGATAAAAAAGGCCATATTCATTTATATCCTCTGATATGCCAAGGGTCTTTTTAGGGCAAACATGAATGCATATTGAACATCCCTTACAAAGATTTCTATCTATAATTATCTCCTTAGCCTTCATTGATGGGTAAAATGCACACTACTATTTTTAAAATTCCTTTTTACTAAAATGATTATCATTTTCATTATTATTCTTTATTTTTTAGAGTAAATTTAGATTATTTTGAAAATTTAAGTAAAGAAGTAAGACTCATAACCTTGGAATAGTGTGAACTTGAACAAATTTTAAATATTATTTATTTTTTTATCCCCTCTGATGAATCCAACATTGCGTACTATAGGTCTATTTTTAATATTAACGGGACTTTTCCTTTTAGTAGGTTACATAATAGGGTATCTTTATGGTGGTACTGTGGATGCGCTTTTGCTTTTTTTAATAATAGCACTCCTTGTTAATATATTTACTTACTTTTTCAGTTCCTCCTTAGTGCTCTGGTCTTACGGGGCAAAAATAATAAATGAAAATCAGGAACCTAGAGTCTATGGCATAGTGAGAAAGGTAGCACAGAATGCAGGTCTTCCAATGCCTAAGGTGGCGATTATAGAGACTGACATACCGAATGCATTTGCCACGGGTAGGAATAAAAGGCATGCTGTTGTTGCTGTTACAAGGGGTCTCTTAAATATAATGAACGACGATGAACTGGAGGGGGTAATTGGTCATGAGATGGGACATGTAAGGGATAGGGATATGCTGCTAATGACTGTTGCTGCAACAATAGTCGGTGCATTAACATACCTTTCAAGGTTTTATCTTTTCCAGAGCATGTTTTCATCAAGGGAGAGGGAGAATGACATAATAGCCATGATAGTCCTTGGATTGGCGGCATTTGGAGCTTTGCTTCTCCAGTTGGCAATTTCGAGGCAGAGGGAATTTAAGGCTGATGAAATGAGCGCAAAAATAACCAAAAAGCCACTTTCACTTGCAAGTGCATTGAGAAAGATTGAGAATTATGTTGAAAGGAGACCCTTGCAAAATGGAAATCCATCAACTGCAAGCCTATTTATAGTGAATCCATTCAGGGGAAAATCGCTACTTCATCTTTTTTCCACACACCCTCCCACTGAAGAGAGAATAAAAAGGCTAGAAAAGATGGCAATGAAAAATTCCCTCAATTCAATTCGCTAAGTTTATTAATTTTATTTTCTTTTTGCATATATGGATTTCCTTTATGCACCGTGGAGAATAAGGTATATAGAATCCCCAAAAAAAGAGGAGGGATGCATTTTTTGCAAGGCAGCATCAGAACCCGATGGAAGGTATGTCCTTCATAATGATGGTGTTTCATTTGTAATAATGAACATATTCCCTTACAATCCAGGACATCTAATGGTTGCGCCTATCAGACATGTGGGTAGTTTTTCGGAACTCACAAATGAAGAGATACTTTCTATAGGCAATATGGTGAAAAAAAGTATGGATGTCCTCAAAAAAACAATGAATCCTGAGGGTTTTAACATAGGAGTTAACATTGGTCTTGCCGCAGGCGCAGGTATAAGGGATCACATACATGTGCACATTGTACCAAGATGGTGCGGTGATACAAACTTCATGCCAGTGACTGGTGATACAAAGGTGCTTTCCGAGGCGCTTGATGAATTATATAAAAAATTAAAAAATAACTGGTGAAAACTATGGAAGAGCATAAAAGGCATGTTTATAGATTAAAATTTTCAGTTATAACTGTCAGTACCACGAGGGATGAAAAGAGTGATGAATCTGGAAGGATAATTATTGATATACTGAAAAAGAATGGAATGGAAGTGAACAATTATAATGTAGTAAAGGATGATGTAGTTGAGATAAGGAATGCATTATTTAACTCAATAAAAAAATCGGATGTTATAATCTTCAATGGTGGTACAGGAATAAGTAAAAATGACGTTACACCCGAGGCTCTTCTGCCATTTTTAAGGAAGCTCGAGGGTTTCGGAGAGATATTTAGGCTTTTGAGTTTTCAGGAGATAGGGGTAACAGCGATGATGTCAAGGGCACTTGCAGGTACTTTTGATGGAAAGGTGGTATTTGCAATACCCGGATCACCGAAAGCCTGCAGGCTTGCAGTAGAAAAAATAATAATACCAGAAATTAACCATATATGGTATGAATTGAATAAAGAGTAGTTTTATCCCCACCTAAAGTTAACTCCGAAGGTACCTCTGGGGTAATTCCAGTCAATATTTTCCTTGTCGCATGAGATGAGGCATGAACCGCATTCTACACAGTCCTCATAGTGGAAAACTATCTTATTATTCTCTATCTTGTAGCAGGATGCAGGGCAAACATGAACGCAGAATTTCCCCTGACAAGTATCACATACACGTTCATCCTTAAGTATAATGTGGGGCTTACTATCCACCTTATATTTCAATAATGCCAGCCTATCATCTATGCTTACCTTCATAGAGATCTCACCCCCTTCATCAGGTCATTCATAAGTTTCCAAATGTCTGTTTCATTTTTTAATAGATCGAAAAGTCTCTTTCTAGGTTCATCTCCTGTCCTTATTATATTCTCCATGAGATCGTTTGCCATTTTTGTATAGTCATTATATATTCTAGGATTTTCTAAGAAATAAGGTGCATTCCTGTAGGTTCTAAAGTCCTTCATAATGGTTTCGTTCATTCTCGTTTCATATTCTGAGAGCACCCTTGATGTGAAGTCACCACTTTTGTTCGCCTTAATCGCTACCTCACCTGCCATAATACCTGAAGAAACTGCAAGATCCACTCCATTTAAATATATACCAGAAGAATTTACCAGGCCTGCAGCATCACCCACCACCATTGCACCATCCTTGTAAAGTTTTGATATCATTCTGTAACCACCTTCAGGTATTGCATGGGCTGAATATTCCTTCAGCTGAGCATTTTCTACAAGATCTGATATCATGGGATGTTCCTTCAAATCCTCAAGAAAATCTATGGCAAAATGTTCGCTCTTTCTAAGAGCTTCAAGCGATACTATCACACCTATGGATATTGAATCCTTCAATGTATATATGAATCCACCACCTCTTAGATATTTTGTTGGATATCCAATTATCAGCTCCTCTACACCATCTTTACTTGTAATTCCAAATTTTTTATTTACCTCCTCTTCACTAAGCTGAAAAACCTCCTTCATGCCAACACCAAAATCATTTGGATCAGGTCTTTTTTTCAATCCCTCTGCTTGAGCCAGCAAGGAAACTGCACCATCCGCAATTATAACAACATTACCTTCCATCTCATCTTCTCCAGATTTGACACCCGTCACCCTTTCTCCATCATGTAGAAGTGAATCTACCTTTACACCAGTTGCAACTAAGGCACCCGCCTCTTCCACTTTTTTTGCAAACCACTGGTCAAATTTAGATCTAAAAACTGAAAAACCATTGTAGAATTTTCCCCTGAAATCATAATTCTTATAATCTATGGATAAAAATGATTTGTCTGTCATCATTGTTATTCTTCTCCTTGTAATGGGCCTTTCAACAGGAGCCTCTTTCCAAAATTCAGGAATTAACTTATTGAGGGAATTTGTATATATTACGCCTCCAAACATATTTTTGGATCCACTATATTCGCCCCTTTCAAGAACAAGTGTGGATAAACCAGCCCTTGCAGTAGTGAGTGCAGCAGAGAGCCCTGCCGGGCCTCCTCCAACTACTATTACATCAAACTTGTCGGACATACCATCATCCTCATAAGGTGAATGCAATTAAATTATATATCCTTTTAGTAAAAAACAAATTTTAAATAATTTTAAATTTTTTGATAATTTTACTAAGTATAATTTTTAATTTAAAAATTAATATGACGAATTAAAACAAAAAATGATTATTTTCGAAAAAATTATTATACTTAATTGCATTATGGTATTTGGTGATAACCATGGAGAAAGGTGGATTGAATATAATAATGTTTTCAGGAACTGCAGATAAACTGATACCCCTGGGAGTTCTTTCACAGACAGCTGCAAACTTTGGAGTGCCTGTAAGAATTTTTGCAACAGGTTGGGGAATACTTGCATTCAAGAAGGGAGGACCTACAAGTGTAAACAGGGTAACAAAGGAATTTGAAGACCTTGCACCGATGCTTATGAAGGGTATGGCAGAGATGAAGGCCCCCAGTTGGTATGACATGCTAAAGACCGCAAAGGAAATAGGTGATGTGAAGATATATGCGTGCTCCCTAACGGCAGAGGCCCTAAAGATGAAGAACAAGTCAGACTTTGATCCAATAGTTGACGATATAGTTGGTGCGGCCACATTCATGCAAATGGCCGCAGGTGGCCAGGTAATATTTATATAAGGTGGGAAGAAATGGCAGTTATAAATGTTGACAGCAGGGGCTCAGCCTGTCCAGGACCAGTTACTGATCTGGTGAGGGCATATAAAAAGGCTAACAATGGCGATATCATTGAACTTCTTGCCACAGATTCCGGGATAAAGGCCGATGCAAAGGCATGGTGTGAAAGGACAGGAAATGAGCTTTTGAGTATAGAAGAGAGTAATGGAGAATACAAAGTAAGAATACTTATAAAGTCTAAAAAATAATTCTTTTTCTTTTTTTATAAATCTCTTAAGACTGGCCTGAAGGTTCTTGCAATCCTTATTTCATCTTCGTTTAGATCTTCTTGAATAATTTCCTCTTTTATATATTGTGCCTTTCTCAGTATTGCACCTCTGGGGGATACTATTGTTGAACCGCCCCAGAAGACAATATTCCTCTGAGTTCCTCCCCAGTTATTATATATGAAGAATACAGTGTTTTCAACAGCCCTCACTGGAATAAGCATCTCAAACAAAGCTCTTGATGTAACAGGGCTAGCAGAGATGTTAACAATATATTTACTGCCCTTCATTGCAAGTTCCTGCGAAATGAAAGGGAAAAATATATCATAGCATATCTCTACACCCACAGTCCCATGGGAGGTATTAAAGGTGAGTGTTTCCTCTCCAGGCTTAAAGTATATCATCTCCTCAAATGGACCAAAGTTTGGAAGTCTCATCTTTCTATATACATGGATATCCCCATTCTCATCTATTGCCATGGCAGAATTATAAAGAAAACCATTCTCCTTTTCAGGAAAGCCAAAAATAATGCTGGATCTATTTTCCTTCATTAATTTTGATAATGAATTGAACCTCTCGTCATATCTACTCATGGCCTTTATATAGAGATCATCCCTTATGAGATATCCTGTAAGATATAGCTCAGGAAATACATATAGGTGTGCCTTATAGGCTTTAATAAAATCTATCATCCTTTTAAAGTTATCCTCTAAACCAAGATTGTTGTACGGCTGATAAAGTGCAATCTTCATCATATCATAAAAAGATTTCAAGGATTTAAATGTTTGTTGTCTAAATTTCCCCTAAAAAAATTTAGTCTCTTATCTTTGCCAAGAAATAGGCAATTATGAATGGAACAATTATCCATAGTAAACCTGATGTAAATAAGGTAAAATAATTAATTCCATAGAAATCTGGATTGATTATAATTCCTCCAAAGTATCCCAACTTTCCTGTCAGAAGTGCCTGAAATAGATTTGAATAACCAGCTGGACTAAGATAATCAAACATCATGTTTATTGTAACATAAGATGAGCTACTGGGTGAAATTCCAAGCGCTGAAATTATTGAATATGGTATTACCTGCCAGAAAAGGTCCATAACAATAAATATTCCAATTGCAAAACCAAGCAAAGAACCCTGGGATTTGATTATGTGTGAAATAAGATAAATCAATGAAAGAAATGCAACGCCTTCCACAAAATATGTCCAAACAAGATCAATAAAAAATGTAGTCCCAAAATATATACTAAAATAATAATGGTAAATAAGATCCACTGATAACATTGCTACGGTGGATGCTATTAGAATTGCGATAACATTGGAAACAAACCTTGTGGTTATTAATTCCCCCTTTGTAACAGGTCTTTTAAGTACTGATTCAAGAACACCACTAGTTCTATCCTTACCATAGGTAAGGTACGAGGTAAAGATTGCAAGCAAAGGCACAAAAAGATCCAGAATTGATGTTATTCCTGAAAATACAAGTTTTTGGATACTATCCTGTGTATATGGAACATAAGTGGAAAGTCTATAGATTGGTACCATACTATATAATTTACCCCCTTCTAGACCTGAATAAATCTTTATTTGTGAACCATCGATATTTTCGGCCTTTACAAAGAATGTGTAGTTTTTATAAGCTGATTCCATAGGGGGAAAGATCTTAATTACTGAGAATGATGATACATTCAGGGAATAATTATATAAGATATTCGAAAAGTTTGTGGAATTAGTCCCTAAAACACTTATTTTTACTGGAGGAGCTAATGACCCGTTCTCGCCTATATACATTACAATAAAACCCAAATTACTTGAATTCCTTGGATTATAAATGCCAGGATATACTTCAAGACCGGAATTTTTTAAACCGTATATTATATACTGTACTACTGGAGAAGATAATGTCCTACCAAATTGTTTATAAGTATAGTTAACCTGCATACTAATATATGATGAACTCTTTATGGGGATAGTTACATTTGCAAAACCACTACTGGATGAAACTGAGCTATATTCAGTACCATTATATTGATAATATACCCTGACATCCTTAAATGGTTCACCATATCCATTATAAACGTATCCAACCATTGTAAGATTATTGTTTGAAATAAAATAACCATAGGCAACATTTGGATTACTCGGTACATTGGATGAATTTAAAGATGATGCATTTTCATAGGCAAGAAGTGATGAAAGACCAACAATTGCTATGATAAGAATTATAACAAACCTGCTCGTAAGTGTCCTTTTTATTTCATAAAAAATTGGTCTCATTTTTTTCACCTATTAATTTAAAGAAGTATTCCTCAAGGGATTCGCCAACAGGCAGGAATTTCTTTACGCTTAATCCAGCACTAACAAGTTCATTAAGTATTTCTGGTATATCATCATCCTTTACATTAATGTCGGTCAAAACAATTTCCCCATCTATCTTATTTATTTCCCCATACCTTGAAAGAATAATCTTTATTTTTTCCTCATTTAGATCATAATTTAATATTTGTATATATATTTTAATTTTTCCGAGATTTTTTAGATCCTTTTTTGTTAATATTTTGACAAGTTTTCCGTGACTTATTATTGCAACCCTATCAGCAAGTGCCTCTACCTCACTAAGAATGTGGGATGAAAGTAAAATGCTTCTACCCTTTGATTTTAATTCAATAATCAAATTCCTTACAAATTTTACACCCTCGGGATCAAGTCCATTTAACGTTTCATCAAAAAGAAGATTTTTAGGATTATTAATCAATGATTCTGCTATTGCAAACCTTTTTTTCATCCCCTGAGAATATTCCCTCAATTTTTTGTTAAGATCATTTGAGACCCCCACCATTTCTAAAAGCTCCATTATCCTTTTTGACATATCAATTCCATTGTTCTCATAAAATCCTGCATAGTATTTCATTAATGAAAGAGGTTTTGCATTTGGTTCGTAGTTTGGAAATTCAGGGATCCATCCAATATTATGAGATGCCTTTACCTTATCCTTTATAATATCAAAACCATCTACTTTTATATTTCCTTTTGTTGGTAAAATTATGCCTGCTATCATTCTTATGGTGGTTGTTTTCCCGGCGCCATTAAGACCAACCAGCCCCATTATTTCTCCATCCATTATGTCTAGTGTTAAATTATCAACTGCAGGTCCCATTTTCTTTGAATATATCTTAGTAACATTTTTTATATTTATCATTTTATCATCTTTTAGGAAAAGGATAATTATTTTACATATAAATAATTTATTTTAAAATTGTTAAACCATTTGTTTATAGATTTTATTGAATTAATCTAAAAAATTTCTATTGCATAATAAAAGATATTTAAATAGAGAGGTTTTTTATTAAATAATTTTATGATACTAAAACATAAGTTATATGCGAAACTAGGGAAATTAGGCAACTTTTAGGGCATTCAAAAATATTCACTAATCAGGAATACCTTAAGATTACTCAGGATGATGTAATCAACGATCTCAGGAGCAGGAAAATAGATTTTTTTAGGGGTACACTTCCGGCACTCCCTGTTTGTAATGGAATGCTCCCGGCGGGATTTGAACCCGCGTCGAGGGATTGAGAGTCCCTAATGCTTGACCGGTCTACACCACGGGAGCCAATAATGCTTCATAACAATCTATATGATAAAATTTTTTGTGTTATTTGAAAACAAAGCTCAAGAAATATTTATATATATTTATTGTGTAAAGTTTTGATGCTTATTGAGGTACGAGAATGCCAATAGTAACTGAAATTCCTCCCCCTGAGATTCAGGTAATAACGGTGCCAATGCTGGCAACTGCAATAATAAATGGTATTAGTGAAGAGTCAAGAATGAATATGGAGGAGGCCATAAATATTGCACAGCACATATTGAATTTTTTTGGTTTTGAAGAAAGGATTATTGATAACTATCTTGAGCCAGATGACAGGGGTCTATTTTACATGCTTGAAGAGATAAGAATACTTATGCCAGAGAGGGAAGAGACAACTCTTTATGATGGAAGGGAGTGGAGAATACATTATTGGGTAATAAACACACGAAGGATAATCGAACTACAGGTAAAAAAGGAAGGAAAGGAGAAGGAATATTCAGAAGAGGACATATACAAGGAAATACCTGATGAATTCTGGTCTAGGGGAGTAGGTGAATAATGCACATAGCGGTAATAATCGAGGACCTATGTCACCCTAAGAAATGCCAGCATGAATGCCAGTATTATTGTCCACCACAAAGAATGGGTGAAAAGGTGGTGGAGTTTGGAGAGAACGGTTTTCCAACAATATCAGAAAAACTTTGTATAGGTTGTGGAATCTGTGCCCATAAATGCCCCTATCAGGCAATAAGAATAATAGGTCTTCCAGAGGAATTGAAGGAGGAAAATGTTCATCAATACAGTGAAAATGGATTTAGACTTTACAGGTTGCCTTCAATAAAGAAGGGTATTCCCATTGGTATACTTGGTCAGAATGGACTTGGTAAAAGCACTGCTATAAACATTCTTTCTGGTTTTATCATTCCAAATTTAGGAAATTTCAATTCAAAAATAGAAAAGGATGATGTTATTTCTCACTTTAAGGGTACGATATATGCGGATTACTTTAGAAACCTTTATTCAGGAAAGATAAGGGTTTCCACCAAGCCCCAGTATGTTGATATTATACCTAAATTATACAAGGGAAAGGTGAATGAAATTCTTTCAAAGGTAGAGAGTAGCAAAAAGGATCTCTGGATTGAAAAATTCCACCTTGAAAACATAATGGAAAGGGAGATTGAGGCTCTTTCCGGTGGGGAATTACAGAGCCTTGCCCTTGCAACAACTTTAATGAAGGAAGCGGACATATATTTTTTTGATGAACCTTCAAGTTATTTAGACATAAAGCAACGACTGGAGTTTTCAAAAATAATAATGGATGTGGCAAAAAAGAGTCAGGTTTACATAGTTGAACATGATTTGGCAATACTTGATTTTCTAGCTGAAGAAATACACATCCTATATGGAACAGAGAATGCCTTTGGTGTTGTTTCAAGGCCACTTTCAACAAGGCATGCAATTAATTCTTATTTAAGTGGATTCATTAAGGAGGAGAATATTAAGATAAGGGATTGGAATGTTCAATTCTTTATACATCCACCAGCTGTTGACAAAAACCTTGTCCCCTTGATATCATGGACAGAGATAGTGAAAAGGTATCCCGAATTCACCCTTAGGATTATGCCTGGAAGGCTTTTAAAAAGTGAGGTGGTGGGTGTTGTAGGACCAAATGCTACGGGAAAGACCACCTTTGTTAAGATACTTGCAGGGGTTGAAAAACAGGACTCGGGTGAAATAGATTCCAGGGTAAATGTAAGCTATAAGCCTCAATATATCAAATTTCAGGAGGGAAAAAGTGTTCTTGACATTGTTACATCAGAATTGAAAGAGAGCTTTGATGATCCATTCTTTAAAAATGAAATATGGGAGCCATTAAATCTAAGAACAATACAGGAATCTAATGTCTCTGATCTTGCTGGTGGAGAAATGCAACTTGTTGCAATAGCCCTATGCCTTGGAAGAAATGCTGATGTCTTTTTACTAGACGAACCTTCCGCCTATTTAGATTCTTCAAGGAGAATATCTGTGGCAAAGATAATAAGAAGGTTCATGGAGAAAACCAAAAAGACTGCACTTGTGGTCGATCATGATGTTTATTTCATTGACCTTGTATCTGATTCTCTAATGGTGTTTGAAGGAACTCCTGGTGTTGAAGGCATTGGAACTGGACCTTACAATATGAGGGAGGGTATGAATAGATTCTTAAAAAATGTAGGAATAACATTCAGGAGGGATGAAAATACAAAAAGGCCAAGGATAAACAAGCCAGATTCCTATAATGATAGGGAACAAAAAAATAAGGGGGAATATTATTATCTTTAAATATGATATATCTTGATTATAGGGAGAGGAGGATAATTCCCATCGCACTTGAAATAGACAGCCATGTTGAGGTTACCAATCTTCCTGTTGGTGACATCTTATTACCTATTGGCAATGAATGTATATTGATTGAAAGGAAGGAATCGCATGATTTTATTGATTCAATAAAAAATTCCAGGTTATGGGATCAGCTTGCTAGGTTACATTCACAAGAAAATGTGCTTGATTTTAGAGTTAAAAGAAGGGCTCTAATAATCCACGGTAATCTATTACCTGCGGTTGTTAATGAAAGGCTTTCCTGGGCAAGCGTATTTGGTGCAATGATGGAAATTGTTTATGTATACAATATACAGATATTCCAAGTGGAAACAGACTATTCCTTTGGGGAATTTCTCAGAGTATTTAGAAATAGGGAAGAAGAGGGAAAAAATGAAAGCGAGGCAAAGGTAAGATGGGAGAGAAAAATAGAATACAAAAAGGATGAACTTTCATGGAGACTTTACATACTTTCCTCGATACCCTATGTTGGTGAAAAAACTGCAAAAAAGCTATTGGAAAAATTCGGGACAATTGAAAATATTTCAAGGGCTTCCATATATGACCTTATGAAGGTGGAGGGGATAGGAAAGGAAAAGGCAAGGATAATTTACAGGCTACTTCATTGATGCAATCTTTGATATTGAAATACCCTTTGGGGTAAAGTCATACCTGAAGACACCCACCTTTTCTGGATGATTCCTGAATTTTTTAATTGTAAATATTTTTTCAAACCCTGTCTGTGTTCTTATGTTTTCCATGGTGAATATTATGTCCACAATTTCCTCCACACCACTTTGAACAATGCTTGGATATAATGTTGTAACGAGTGTAAATAAAGCAACACCCCTTTGATATTGGGTATGTGATTTTATCATCCTTAACGTGGAAAGCACCTTCGAATTTTCCTCAATACCAAAAAAGAAATCCAGGGAATCTATGACTATTCTGAATGGTGGCTTCAGTTCGGATATGTTAAATGTAAGGAGTGTTAATATGTCCAGCTCTTTTTCAATTCTAAATTTATATGGCCTCAATATCTCCTCTGCAGGTATACCCTTTTCCCTGTATCTACTAATCTGTATTTCCTTTTCCAGAAATTTCCTGTAGAACTCCTCCCCTATGTTTATTATCCTAATATCTGTTTTCCAGCCAAACTCTCCCATGGTATTAATTACATCATCGGTCCTTTCTGTGGTGGTAATATAAATTGTATCCTCCTCAGGGAGATGAGCGGATGAAAATTGCTTGGCAAATAATTCAATACCTGAACCTGGACTGCCAGAGAGAAGAACTGTATAACCTGATGGAATACCATTCATTAATGCATTATCGAGGTTTTCAATCCCTGTTGTGACAAATTTCATTTTAATCAACCTCCAGTGTTTCATCGCTGACAAAGTTTATAATGCTCATTATCTCCTGTGTTGCCTGCTCTTTTATTGATAGAATTACCATATAGGAATTCCTAGATCTTAGAAATGTAACAAAAAGGTGTAGAAATTCGGAAAGTATCTTCATATCGTTATGAATTGCAAGAGAATTTATTGAGTCTACTACCACTACAGCAACATCTTTCACATTTTTATTGAGTATGTACTGTGTTTTCAACATAATGTTTTCGAGCATTGTAGGACTTTCCACATAAACAGTATTCTCCCTTGACTCTGCTACATTCATCATAAGATGTGATATACAGTCAACATAGAACACCTTTTTTTCATCTATTCCATAGATTTCTAAAATGCTGGATATGCTCCTAGAAGGTATTGTTGCAGATATGTATATGAGATGTATATTCTTACCTGATGTAAACTCGTCCATCAGTAATTTTATTGTATCTATATAGGCAGAAAGAGAGGTATTAATACCTAGGGAAAGTGGTTCATTATATTCCTTTAACCTTTTCTTTAATTCATCTATATTCATAGATACATCTCACCCCCTCCCTTTAGAAGAGGTACGAGCAATATCCCGATACTAGTAATATCAAGAACATAGGTAGCCCTTGAATGTGATGTGCCCCTCATCTTTACCACCCTTAATGTTCTCAAAAGATCCCCTTTCCTTTCTAGGTTTCCAAGGAGTATTATTCCATCAGAAACAGCCTCTTCAACACCATACTGTGAATAACCCTTTGCAGATGGTAGTAATTCTGAAACAAGGAATGTAGTGCATCCAAGCTCTGATAGTGCCTTACTCAGCCTTAATATGAATTCCATAATCTTTTCTTCAGTTTGAAGTCTATAGCATATAGATGTAATTGAATCTATTACCACCCTTTTTACATTAAACTCCTTTACAATTTTAACTATATTCTGTATAAGAATATTTATATCATCAAGGTTAAATTGAAGCTTATTCATTCCAAGTTTTTCATAAATTTCGGGTATATCTATGAAAATTATACCCTTCTGAATCATCTCCTTTGAAAAGAAATCGTAGTTTATCAGGTTTTCAAGTAATTTTTCAGAAGCCTCTGTAACTGAGATATAAAGCCCCTTTTCTCCTGCCATTGCACCATGAACTAGAAATTCAATACTTAAGGTGGTCTTTCCGGTTCCAGCGGAACCTGTGATAAGAACAGTATTACCCTTAGGAACACCGCCATTCAATATATTATCTAAAGCCTCAATGCCCGTGGGTACCCTTTCACGAACATTGTCCATGTTTTAAGTTATCATTATACTTCATAATTAATTTTTCTGAATTAATTATATTTTTATTTGCCTTTTTTGAAAACATTGGTAAATTAAACTATTTGAAAAATTAGACAACATAAGAAAATAAAGCAAAGAAATATTAAAGGTAGGTAAACTGATAAAAATAGTTAAATAATGTATCCTATTCCTTCCAGGCATGGAAGAGGCACTGAGACTGGTACTTAAAAAACAGGGATATATGCTGACAGGTGAAAATTCGGCGGTAAAACTCTGTCACTGGTTTAGAGAGAGCCTATTGCATAACAGACCTTGTTATAAAGAAACATTCTATGGAATAAGAACACATAGATGTATACAGATGACACCTGCCCTCAATCAGTGCACCCAAAATTGCCTTTTTTGCTGGAGATTTCAAGGATTTACAGAAACCTACCTGAAGGAGGTAGATGATCCTATCCAGATAGTTGAGGGTAGTATAGAGGCACAAAAAAAATTGATATCAGGATATGGTGGCAATCCTGAGGCTGATCAGCAAAAATTGAGGGAGGCTTACCATCCAAAACATGTGGCTATTTCGCTTACAGGTGAACCAACACTTTATCCCAGGCTTGGAGAGCTTATAGAGGAATACCATAAGAGAGGCATAACAACATTCCTTGTAACAAATGGAACAATGCCTGAGGTCCTTGAAAAACTGGATCCTCTACCTACTCAACTTTATGTTACAGTTGCGGCCCCTAATGAAGAAATTTATAAAAAACTCTTAGTACCAATGATATCAAGGGGATGGGAAAGACTAAAGAAAACACTTGAAATACTTCCTTCCCTTAACACAAGAAAAGTAATAAGACATACATTGTTGAAGAACTGGAATATGGAATATGTTGAAGAATATGCAAAACTAGACCTTCTAGCTGAGCCTCATTTTATAGAGCCTAAAGGGTATGTATATGTTGGTTATTCAAGGGAGAGGGTAACAAAGGAGAGCATGCCCTCTCATGAGGAGATCAGAGAATTTTCAAAAAGGCTATCAGACCTTACAGGATATTTCTATTCAGATGAAAGGGAGGATAGCAGAGTAGTGCTTCTCGAAAAAGAGAAGAATTTTCCTAAAATAACAACACTATAAAGGGAAATTTTTTTATAATTGCATCCTTATGCAATTGTATGAAATATTTAAAGTATGGAAATACAGGAACATATGTATCAGTTTTGGGATTCGGTGCAATGACCCTAGGAGAGAAAAACGTCTGGAAACTGGGGGGTGTGAACCAGGAATTATCCGATAAAATGGTAAAGTTATGTATCGACAATGGAATTAATCTTTTTGACACTGCTGACGTATACGATGAGGGTGACTCTGAAAGGATCCTAGGGAAATCGCTAAGGGACTACAGGGACCAGGTAATGATAGCAACAAAGGTAAGGGCTAGAACTGGAGAGGGTATTAATGAACTTGGTCTTTCAAGGCATCATATGACAATTGGATTGAGAAAAAGTCTAGAAAGACTCGAAACAAAATGGATTGATATTTACCAATACCATGGCTGGGATGTTGAGGCGAACATTAATGAAATGATTGATACTATGCAATCCTTTGTCGATCAGGGAAAGGTATTTTATCCTGCATTATCAAATTTTGCAGCCTGGCAAATAGCATACATTCAGGGGATAGTGGAAGAAAGGGGTTATGCAAGATATGAAAGCGCACAGATGAACTACAATTTAATAAACAGGGATGTAGAATATGAGGTAATTCCATTTTTGAAATATAATAAAATGACTCTTCTTTCCTGGAGTCCGCTGCATGGTGGCCTTCTAACTGGAAAATATAAAAAGGGAGAAAAGCCACCTTCAGGAACTAGGATGGGGGATAGGGGATTCTTTTTCCCATACTTTGATGAGGAAAGGGGATGGGCAATAGTTGATGAGGTGAAAAAAATAGCAGAAGAACAGGGTGTTAAACCTTCACAGGTGGCGCTTTCCTGGCTAATTGATAAGAAGGTTGTCGTGCTTATTGGTGCGAGGAATATTGAACAACTTAAGGAAAATATAGACTCTGTTGATGTTGTTTTGACAATGGAACAGAAAGAAAGATTGGATAAAATATCACAACCTAGGACAATGTATCCAAACTGGATGATAGAAAGACAAAACCAGGACAGAAAATTTGAAAAGCTTTAAAATTTTTTCATTTTTTTAAAAAAATTTAAGTAATTAGAATATATTATGACGATATAGTGATATAAATGGTTGATTATGAAAAATTAAAATGCGATATTTACGAAAGATGGTCATTAATAGACCCTTCATTGCTTCCTATAGACAGGATAGATTTAGCCATAATTTGTTTTTTGAGAAATGATGCAAGAACGTCGAATTCCGAAATAGCAGAGGCACTTGGAATAAGCGAGGCAACTGTAAGGAGAAGGATAAAGGAACTCCAGGAAAGGAAAATAATACTTGGATTCTCAGCTCTTATAAATATACCAGCAATAGAAAATAGCATAAAGGCATACATATATCTTAAGGTCGATCAGAATAGCATAGAGGATGTTGCACAAAAGCTTATTAAAAACAAGAGGGTTCTAACACTTTACAGGATCATTGGGGAGTACGATCTAATGTGTGAAGGCCTTTTCCTTTCAATGAAGGAATTGCAGGAATTTGTGGATACTGACCTAAAAACAGAGGGGATATTGAAGGCTGTTACGCATGTTGTGGCCAAGGGATATAAAATAAATCCTTGGATAGGACTTTGAAAAGCTTTAATAACACTTTCACAATCCATTAAAATATGATAAAATTCTTTCAGATAAATTCTATAGAGGCAAAGAGGTACATCAGGGCTGATACACTTATACCAGAAGTAAAAATAGATACAAATAGTACTGTTACAGAGATAAGGACCATAGATAAAAACCAGGCAGAAATAACTTTTAGATTCAGTGCATCCTATTCTGGAATTGGAATTATAGCCATGGAGGGCTCAATAATATGGGAGGGTGATGTGCATAAAATGGAGAATGAATGGAAAAACAGGCATAACCTTCCCGAAGATTCAGTTCAGGAAATACATGCAGCAATTATTAACAATTGCATAATTGAGGCAATAATTATAAGCAAGGAGATTAGACTCCCTCCCCCAATACCGCCTCCGGTACAGTTAGGTCAGAGGCCAAAGCCACCAGAGGGCATGGATTACCACTAATATTCTCTCCATCTATAGCCACATTTTGTACATATGTAAAATCTAGTTTCGGGTTCATCTGCTGCCCTTGTCTGTTTAAGCATCCAATATGCTCCCCTGTTCCCGCATTTTGGACAGGTTACATTTTCATCAACAGGGAGAACACTGAATTCACTATCAATTAAAATTACCTCCTTTTCCTTTGCCTTATCAACTATCTTCTCATTCTTCTCTTCCTTTGTTATTGGCATTTCATAACCACACTTTGAGCATACCCATTTGCCCTTTTTTGGATACATCAATGAACCACATTTTGGACAAAACATATTCACCAAGAAAAGGGATAAATATTTAAAAGTTTTTTAAAAAAAATTAGAGAAGGTGGTATAATAGAATTAAGGAGAGGAAAAGTATTGATATTGTATTTACCACCTTGATAAGGGGGTTAATCGCAGGACCGGCTGTGTCTTTAACAGCATCTCCTACAGTATCTCCAACAACAGCCGCCTTATGGGCTTCACTTCCTTTTCCACCAAAGTTTCCGAGCTCAATGTATTTCTTAGCATTGTCCCATGCTGCACCACCTGCTGTCATCATTATCGCAAGAGCAAATCCTGAGAGTATTACTCCCAATAAAAGTCCTCCAAGCGCAAGCGGTCCAAGTATAAAGCCTACGGCAAGTGGTGTAATAACAGCAATTGCCCCTGGCAGAACTAGCTCCCTGAGTGCTGTTTTTGTAACTATGTCAACACATTTATCATATTCGGGTTTTGCCTTACCCTCCATAAGGCCTTTAATCGTATCAAATTGTCTTATTACCTCCTGGACTATTGAATAAGCAGCAGTTCCAACTGCCCTCATAAGGTATGATGTAAAGAAGAATGGAAGTGTTGCACCTATCAAAAGGCCTACTAGCACAAGAGGCTGAATAATATCAAAGGATGAAAATCCGTTTTGAGAGGCTATCTGCTGAAATGCAGCAAAAAGGGATAGGGATGCAAGTGCTGCAGAACCTATTGCATATCCTTTTGTTATTGCCTTTGTTGTGTTTCCCACAGCATCAAGTGGATCTGTTACCTTCCTTACCTCATCCGGAAGACCTGACATTTCAGCAATACCACCTGCATTGTCAGTTATTGGACCATATGAATCTATGGATATTATCATGCCTGCAACAGATAGCATTGCAGCTGATGCCACCGATATTCCATAGATGCCCTGAGGGGTGAATGAAGTGAAAGATCCTCCAAATATCCAATATGATATAATAATGCCAGCAGAGACAACAATTGCTGGTAAAAAGCTTGCCTGTAAGCCATATCCAAGGCCTGTTATTATGGTTATACCTGCACCGCTCTTTGAGGCCTCTGAAATTTTCTTTGTCGGCTTATACTTATAGCTGGTATAATATTCAGTAATAAATACCATAAAGGCCATTATTATAAGGCCAATTAATCCAGTATAAAATATACCAATATCCTTTACATAGTAGTAAGCAATGAGATAGAAGCCAATGGCAGAAAGAATTACTGTAACAACCACTCCTTTATATAATGCCCCCATAATTGAGTTCCCTTTGCCAATTCTTACAAATGGAATGGCTATAAGTGTAGCTAAAATTGCTATTGCCCCAATCAATAAAGGTGCAATAACATATTCTACCTTCATATTAAGCGTATATGCAAGAAGCATTGATGATAAAGCGGTCACCACATATGTCTCATAAAGGTCTGCACCCATACCAGCGCAATCTCCCACGTTATCGCCTACATTATCAGCAATTACAGCAGGGTTTCTAGGATCATCCTCTGGAATACCATATTTAACCTTTCCCACAAGGTCAGCACCCACGTCTGCGCCCTTGGTATATATACCACCACCTACTCTTGCAAAAAGGCTAATTAATGATGCACCAAATACGAATCCCACCATAAGTTCAGGGTTATGTAGCCAAAAATAGAAAACAGAAAGACCTAGTAAAGCAATACCCACCACTGAAAGCCCTGTAACACTTCCGCCCCTAAATGCAAGTGAGAACGCTTTCTGGAGACCTTCCTTTGCCTTATTAGCAGTTCTTACATTTGCCCTTATAGATATATGCATGCCAATGTAGCCTGCAACTGCGGATCCCAGGGCGCCTATTGCAAAACCAAGGGCCATTACTGGGCCATTGGGCAATGCCAAGGCAATTATTATTACCAGGACCACTGCTACCATAGCAATTGTTGTATACTGTCTTTTCATAAATGCCTTTGATCCTTCCTGTATTGCCCTTGCAATCCTTTTCATTTCCTCTGTACCCTCATCTTCCCTCAAGACAAGGAATGCCTGAACACCTGCATATATGAGGGCAAGTATTGCAATGAGTACAATTGCAATTTCAATCATCACTGAATCACCAAAATGGTAAATGATAGGGTTTATAAAAATTTGTTGATTCTAATAGGATTTTTTATATAAATATTATATATTAAATAAAAATATTTTAATGTTTTCTGAATTTTTCAAAATAACTCGAAGGGAAGCGAAGTAAATTCCATTCTGGTGTAGAGAATTTTATTTTATACAATTCTTCTGCTAAATCAAGTTCATTTTTGGTAGGTATGTCGTATACAGCCTTTTCCCCAAGAAGTTTACTATATGATTGCACCATGGCATCTATAATCTCATCGAAATTTACCTTTCTTCCAATGGCATCGTTTAAATTAGTTACCCTATATTTCACCTCTGAAATACCCTTATCTGATAGCTTTATTTTAGGTACTTTTAAAACAGATGAAAGCATCTGAAGATCAGTATCGACAAGGAGTGTGCCGTGAAGAAGGTAATAATCATCCCTGAATGTAGCGGAAGTACCACTTACCTTTCTTTCGTTACCGTTATGTTGCACCACCACATCATTTACATTCTCCACCTTTACCTTTGCAAAATTCTTAAGGGTGTCAACAAATCCCTTCAAAAGAAAATCGTAAATGTAATTGATACCACCACCCTTTGGTCCCTTTACAGCTATTGTCCAGACAAGGCACCCAAGATCCTGATAAACAGCCCCGCCACCTGTTATTCTCCTAAGTACATCCACCTTATGCTCCCTTATTTTTTCAAAGTTCAATTCCTCTTCAGCAAGCTGAAAATAACCTACTATGGCTACGCTCCTATGCCTCCATATCCTCAATGTATTTGGAACATTCCCTTTTTGAAGTTCCCTCCACATTGCCTCCTCAAATGCCATGCTGAGATGCGGATTTCCTGGTATTTCATATATAAGCACCCTCATGGAACCACCTCCCTAAGTGCTCCTATTATTGTTTTTTTGAAATCATCAACTGTACAGCCTATCATGGTAGCATTTGATAAAACCTCCTCCACCTTCCTGGATATTAGCTCCTCCTCTGGTTTAACTCCCCTTAAACTATTTTCGAGTTCCCATACCATATCCTCTGGAAATATCAAAAAATCACCAGTTATCTTTACCTCAATACTATCATCAAACAGAGAAACTGTGGCCCTGATCAGGCCCTTTTTTGCCTTATATTCATAGATCCCAATCTTCATAAATAAGAAAAAAATAAATGTGTTAATAAATTTTTATCCTGTTATTTTATAATTATTGTTACATCATTGATGTTTATCACGTCCACCTTTTTTCCTTCGAATGTATATATTTTTTTGAATTCAAAATAATCCTTTGGAATTTTTATTCCTTTGAATTCAAAACCTTCCAAAAGCCTTTCAGGAGGTATATTTTTAAAAATTTCCATAAAATTAGATACAGAATTTTTTAACAATGGACCTATCTTTGAAAGGTCCGGTTTTGCCTCAACAATAATTTCCTTCAGGCTTGCATTTTTAATGATTTCTAATTTGGAAATACTAAGTGATCCCTTTATTGAATCATATGCTGAGGTAATGTCAAGCTTAGGAGAGATTATTATCACTTCATTGAGTACACGCAAATTATTTTCATTTTTATACCTTCTTAATGATGCTATTATTTCCTTTACAATCCTTCCCTCATCAAGGAAAATTTTCTCATACTTTTCAGGCCAAGGCTCAAGATGTATGGATATTTTCCCTTCATATTTAGAAAACAGTCTATGGTATATCTCCTCTGTTATATGGGGCATAAATGGTGCATACATCTTAATTATTCCTAAAAATACATTGTAAAGTGTATACTGTGTTCCTAAATTCTTTGAAACCCTGTATTTTATTAATTCAATATAATGATCAGCAAAAACATGCCAGAAGAATTCATCAAGCTCCCTAATTGCCCTATCATACCTATACTGGTCCATAAAAAGTGTTACGTTCTCCAGTGTTTCTGAAAACTCGGAGAGTATCCAGAGGTCCATGGAATCCTCTGGGTATATTTCACTTTTACCCTTTATATTCATTTCAACAAAGTTTGCAACATTCCAGAGCTTGTTCAACAATTTTTTACCATGAACAAGTTCCCTTTTCCTGAAGGGAGTGTCTTCACCAAGGGTACATGTTGCAGCAAAATATCTAAAGGGATCGGTACCAAATTCTTCGATAATCTTTAGTGGATCAACTACGTTCCCCCATGAGGCGTGCATGGGTCTACCATCCTCTGCAAGAATGTGGCCATCTATAAATATATCATTCCATGGTTTATTACCTGTTGCAATATCGCACCTTATGATTGAATAAAATGCCCAGGTCCTTATTATATCATGGGCCTGTGGTCTTAGACTCATGGGATAAAGTTTTTTGAAAAGATTATTATCCCTATAAAAGTAAGTATTGAAAAGGGGAGAGATGGATGAATCTACCCATGTATCAAATACCTCCTCAACACCTTTTAGCGGCTTTCCACATATAGGACATTTATCAACAGGTGGATTTTCTACAGTTGGATCCACGTGGCTATTCCTTTTTAGGAGATCTTCCTTTGATGCATAAACCACATGGCCATCAGGACATATCCATGCAGGAATGGGTGTTGCAAAATATCTTTGCCTTGAAACAACCCAGTCCCATTCAAGGCCATTTACCCAATCCTCCAGTCTTTTTTTCATAAACTCTGGATACCATTTTAACTCATTTGCTATTTGCAATATTCTATCCTTAAGTTCAACTGTCTTTATAAACCACTGTTCCTTGTTAACAATTTCAAGGGGTGTACCGCACCTCCAGCATGTACCCACATTATGCTCTATCTTTTCCACTTTAACAAGCCTTTTTTCTTCTTCTAATCTTTTCAAAATCTCCTTTCTTGCATCTAATGTATATAGGCCGGAAAATTCACCGGCAATATCCGTCATTCTACCCTGATCATCTATGCTCTGTATTATCTCAAACCCATGTTTTTTTATTAGTTTTAGATCATTCCTATCACCTATTGAACATACCATCTCTATCCCTGTTCCAAATTCCATATCAATTGATTCATCTGCTATTATTGGCACCTCCCTGTTGAATATTGGTATTCTTGCCTTTCTATTTTCAAGATCCTTATATCTTTCATCCCTTGGGTTGAATGCAATAAAAAGGCAGGCTGGAATTAGTTCTGGCCTTGTTGTTGCTATTGTTACATATTTATTTTCAACATCAAATTTAATGTAATATAGATCAGTTTGTGTATTAACATAGACTATTTCAGATTCGGCAATAGCAGTTGAGCATCTAGGGCACCAATTTACCGGGTGCATACCCCTATAAACCATACCCTTTTCCACAGCATCTAAAAATGTAAGCTGTGTAATTCTTCTATACTCGGGAGAATCTGTCTGGTAATAAATCGTTGGATCCATTGATTCGCCAAGTATCTTGAACTGCATCTTCATAGTATCTATTTTAGAGTTTGCAAATTCCTCGCAAAGTTGAATGAACTTATGCCTTTCCATCTCCCTCATCTTAATATTATTTAGCTTTTCTACATTTACTTCTATTGGCATACCATTAACATCGAAGCATAATGGGAAAAACACGTTATATCCCCTCATCCTTTTATATCTTGCAATGAAATCTATATGTGTATAATGTGTAGCGTGGCCAAGATGTAATGCACCACTGGCATATCTTGGAGGATTATCTATTGAATATATCTCCCTGTTTGAGTTAAAATCAAATCTGTATATACCTTCCTTTTCCCAGAATTCCTGCCATTTTTTCTCCACATTCTTAGCATCGTAATTCATTGTTATCTTTCATCGTTATAGTAAATAAAAACTTTTTTAATTTTAAAGCAATTACCATCTATGAATACATATATTGTTTCTGCAGTTAGAACTCCTGTTGGAAAATATGGTAGATCCTTTCTTGACGTTCCTGCTGTAGAGCTTGGAAGAATTGCTGTTGAGGAGGCAATAAAGAGGGCCGGGATTAAAAAAGAGCTTGTTGATGAGGTCATAATGGGTAATGTTCTACAGTGCGGATTGGGACAGAACCCAGCAAGACAGGTGGCACTTAAGGCCTCATTCCCCAACTCCATAAGTGCATTTACAGTAAACAAGGTTTGTGGTTCAGGCCTCAAGGCTGTTACACTTGGAGCACAGGCAATAAAGGCAGGCGATGCGGACATTATAGTTGCTGGTGGAATGGAAAATATGAGCCAAGCCCCTTATTTCGTTAGGGGTGTCAGGTTTGGCCTCAGGTATGATAACTCCACTTTTTATGATGAGATGATTTATGATGGTCTATGGGACATATATTATAATGTGCACATGATCAAGACAGGGGAGGTAATAGCAGAAAAATACGGCTTAACAAGGCAAGAATTTGATGAATTTGCCTACAGAAGCCATATGAGGGCAAAGCAGGCAAGGGATTCTGGAAGGTTCGAAAAGGAGATAGTGCCTGTAAAAACTAATTCAGGAGAAGTAAAAAATGATGAGGGCATAAGGGACGATACAACTGTTGAAAAACTTCTTTCCCTCAAGCCTGTTCTTAAGGATGGTAGGTTTGTTACCGCTGGAAATGCATCACAGCTGAGTGACGGTGCCTCAGCACTAGTTTTAATGAGCGAAAAAAAGATCAAGGAACTTGGGATAGAGCCCATGGCGAGGATTATTGCCTACAATACTGTTGGTGTTGATCCTTTGTATGTGATGGAGGCACCAATACCAGGAACAAGGGCACTTCTTGAAAAAACTGGAATGAGGATGGATGATATCGATGTTTTTGAACATAATGAAGCCTATGCATCTGCCAGTGTTGCAGTAAAAAAGGCTCTGAACATCCCTGAGGAGATATTCAACATACATGGAGGGGCTGTGGCCCTGGGGCATCCAATAGGGGCAAGTGGTGCCAGGGTACTTACTACACTTCTTCATTCACTTATAGAGGTGAATGGAACCTATGGTCTTGAAACCATATGCCTTGGTGGAGGGAATGCTGTGAGTATTATTGTAGAGAATTTAAGGAGGAGATGATTATGAAGGTTGGTGTTTTTGGAGCGGGAACAATGGGAAGGGGTATAGCACAGTTGTTTGCTACCTATGGCCATAGCGTGGTTCTTGTAGACATTGATGAAAAATACCTTAAATCTGGAATGGAAGGTATAAATGGAAGTTTGAAAAAACTGAAGGAAAAGGGTATGGTGCAGGAAAACCCTGAAACAATAATGGGAAGAATATTCACAACCACAAAAAGGGCCGATGTAAAGGACTGTGATCTTATAGTTGAGGCAATAGTTGAAAAATTTGATTTGAAGGCAGAACTTTTCAAGGACCTGGACTCTATAGTAAAGAGGGATGCAATATTTGCGTCTAACACATCTTCAATTTCCATAACAAGGCTTTCCTCTCAAACTAAAAGACAAGATAGATTTATAGGAATGCATTTTTTTAATCCTGTGCCCCTTATGAAACTTGTTGAGATTGTAAAGGGATATTCCACATCTGAAGATACTACAAGGATAATTTTCAACCTTGCCTCTTCACTGGGGAAGGTACCTGTTATCGTAAATGATTATCCTGGCTTTGTTGCAAACAGGATACTTATGCCATTGATAAATGAGGCAATTTTCTCTCTTATGGAGGGTGTGGCAACAAAAGAGGACATAGATAAGGTAGCAAAATATGGTCTTAATCATCCAATGGGACCTCTAGAACTTGCGGACCTCATAGGCCTGGATGTGTGCCTTGACATAATGAATGTACTATATCAGGATACGGGTGATCCAAAATACAGGCCAGCACCTCTTCTTAGAAAGATGGTAGAGGCTGGCAAACTGGGAAGAAAGACTGGTGAAGGATTTTATAAATATTAAATTAATTCCCCCTTATATATAATATCAGATACAAGATTCACACCGAAGTGATATCCTAGATGGGTATATGATGGTATATCCAATATTATTATGTTTGCCTCCCTTCCCTCACCTAGAGAACCAAACCTATCTTGTACACCTGTGGCAAATGCGGCATTATATGTGGATGCCACTATTGCCTCCTCGATCTTCATCTTCATTTTATAAATGGAGAGGTCTATTATCTCCTGCATATTTTCTGTATAACAATTTGGGTTCAGGTCCGTTCCAATTGCCACAGGAACGTTATTATCTATGAACTTCCTTGCATTGGCAAACTCATCCTTGAACAGTGAGAATGGTGTTCCAGGCAAAAGTACGGCCACTGTATCCCTATTACGCATATCCATTATTACTTCATCTGGGGTTTTTAACATATGATCCATGGATATGAAATTAAATTTTTTAATCAAGGAGCTACAACCAATAAATCCAAGTTCATCTGCATGAATTTTCAATTTGAAACCCTTTTCCTGGGCCTTTTTCAAAAATATTTCAGTCCACTGGGGAGAGAATGCATCAATATCACAGAAAACATCAACATTTTGTGCATATTTTCTAATGAGGTCAAGTTTGTCAATTATATCAACAACATAATCACCCTCTTCTCTGCCCTTTGGAATAATATGTAGTAGAAATGTAGGAACAAGTAAAATAGGGTATTCACTAGATAACCTCTTTATTACTTCAAGCAATTTTATTTCATTTTCAACATCAATGCCATATCCTGACTTTGCCTCAGCGGCAAGTGTACCATGCCTAATCATATACTCAATTCTCTTAGAAGACTCATTGAATAATTCTTCTGAAGTAGCATATCTAGTTTTCTCTACGGTATAATATATTCCTCCACCTGATCTTAGTATTTCCTGATAGCCCTTACCTGCCTGCTTAATGGGAAGTTCAAAGTCCCTGTAACCAGCAAATACAGGGTGAGTATGCGGATCAACAAAGGAGGGCATTACAACTTTTCCCTTAGCATCTATTTTCTCATCCACTCCCTGTGGCATCTCTCTTGTTATCTTTACTATTTTACCATTTTCTATCCAAATGTTTGCATTCCTTATTATGCCTAGGTCAAGCATTCCCTCTGCCCTTTTGGGATGCTTACCATCATTTGGTATCGTAATTATCTCAGATGCATTTTCAATTACCTTCATGATCGATTAACTCAAAAATCTCCTTTTTTCTTTTTTCCATTTCATCCCTGGACAATTTATTCCAGTTTTTTCCATCAGGGTCTATGGATACTATTAGAGGCCCAAAATTCTCAGCCTCGAATATCCATATTGCCTCAGGTGAGCCAAGTTCCTCAAGGTAATACACAGAAAGGACCTTTTTAAAGCTCTTAGCAGCCAGGGCTCCTGCTCCTCCGGTGTATGTAGCATAAATACCTTTTACCTTTTTTAATGCTTCAGATGTCCTATCCCCCATACCTCCCTTTCCAACAATTATTCTTACACCATATATCTCAATTACCTCCTTCTCAAAAAGATCCATTCTTGAAGATGTTGTCGGTCCTGCAGCAAGCACCTTCCATTCATTATTTTCCCTTTTTACCACTGGCCCACAGTGGTATAAAACCATCTTTGAAGGATCGAATGGTAACTTTTCACCCTTTTCATGAAGTTCAAGCATAAGCTGGTGGGCCTCGTCCCTCGCTGTAAAGACCTTTCCTGTAATGTAGAGAACATCACCCATCCTTAGTCCTGATATTTTATCTAGATCATCAGGAATTTTTAAATTATATATCATTGTACCACCTCCACATTTCCCTTGGAATCAATATGAACCTTGGATCTCCTATCTGCCCAGCACTGTATCACCATTCCAACAGGCAGAGAAGCGGGATGCCTGTATGCATATTCTATATGTACATCAAGTACAGATACTTTCCCTCCCCAGCCCATTGTACCAACACCTGTTTTATTTGCTAAATCAAGTAATTCAAGTTCTAGATCGGCTATTCTTTTTTCTTCGTGTCTCTGACCCAGAGGCCTTAATAGGGCCCTCTTAGCTATAATAAGGGATAGGTCTGAGCCTCCCCCTATACCTAGGCCTATAATGGTAGGGGGGCATGGGTTGGCGCCTGCTCTTACAAGTTGATCAATAACGAATTTTTTAATCCCCTTTATCCCCTCACCCGGCTTGAGCATAGCCAATGCGCTTGCATTTTCTGATCCCCCTCCCTTTGGCAATACATTTATTGTTGCATCATTCCCATCCCTCAAAAACCAGTTAATGTATGGAATGAATCTTCCTACATTATTTCCTGGATTTTTTCCAGAAAATGGATCTACCGCATTTGGCCTTATATAGTAGTTTTGTGTGGCTTTGGAAACAGCGTTAACTATGGAATTTACCAACTCTTTTTTAAATGGAAAGTCATAACCTACATCTACAAAAAATGTCTGTGTTCCTGTATCTTGGCATATGGGCAATTGTTTTTCCCTGGCATATTCAACATTGTCAAGTATTGATTGAAGCTGTGATTTTGAGATTTCATTTTCTTCCATGGAATATGCCATTTTTAGATGTTTATAAACATCCTCTGGAATTGTAGTTTCCGCCAATCTTATAGCCTCCAAAATACTTTTTTCAATATCCATGATAAAGATAATAGAATACAGATTAATAAAAAAATTGTAAAAGGTTTAAATAAAAGATATCTATTTAATTATGATGTTAAAAGGAAAGGATATTATAACAATAAAAGACCTTTCAAAGAGGGAGATTTTTGAAATTTTTGAAACTGCAAAAGAGATGATTCCAATTGCGAAAGGAAAAAGCATAGACCTGTTAAAGGGAAAGATTCTTGCCACATTATTCTTCGAGCCAAGCACAAGGACTAGATTTTCGTTTGAAACTGCTATGCATAGGCTAGGTGGAGAGGTAATTAGCTTTGCCGATCCAAAAACAACATCAATATCCAAGGGAGAGACGCTTGCAGACACAATACGTATAGTTGATTCATACTCTGATGTTATTGTAATAAGACATAGCTATGAGGGTGCGGCAAAACTTGCCAGCAAATTTGCAGATCATCCTGTTATAAATGCTGGAGATGGTGCCGGTCAGCACCCTACACAAACACTCCTTGATCTTTTTACAATATGGTCAAACCTTGGAAAGATAGAGAATCTAAACGTTGGTCTACTAGGGGATTTAAAGTATGGCAGGACTGTTCATTCTTTAGCCCTTGCTCTTGCAGATTTTGGTGCAAACCTATATATGATCTCACCAAAGGGGTTGGAGATGCCGGATCATATAAACAGGGAGGTGGGTGAAAAGATAAAGGTCAAAAAGACAGAGGATCTTTTATCTGTAATTGGGGAACTGGATGTTCTCTATGTAACAAGGATACAAAAGGAGAGATTCCCGGATATTAATGAATATTTAAAAATAGCAGGTTCATACAGGATAGACCTCTCAACTCTTGAAAAGGCAAAGAAGGACCTTATAATTCTCCATCCATTGCCAAGGATTGATGAAATTTCTCCTGATGTTGACTACACACCACATGCAAAATACTTCGAGCAAGCATTCAACGGTGTTCCTGTGAGAATGGCAATTCTAAGTATGGTAATGGGGGTGAGATAAATGCAGGATAAGGAGCTCAAGATAGAAAAAATAAGGAATGGAACGGTGATAGATCATATTCCTTCGGGCAGGGCATTGAAGGTTTTAAAAATACTAAATATAGATGAAAATGTAAAAACAACAGTCAGCATAGGGATTCATGTTACAAGCAAAAAGAGTGGCTTTAAGGACATAGTAAAGATAGAGGACAGATATCTTGCATCAAAGGAGATTGCAAAGATAGCACTTATTGCACCAAATGCCACTGTGAATAAGATTAAGGATTATGAGGTTGTGGAAAAATATAATGTAGTTCCGCCTTCCGAGATTGCAGGTATTGTAAAATGCTCAAATCCGGCATGCGTAACAAATGCAAATGAGCCTGTGGTTCCAGAATTCTATGTAATTTCAACAGAGCCTATAAGAATAAAATGCAAATATTGTGAAAGAGAGATGGAGGGAGGAGATATAATTCAAAACATAATCTAATCGTAGGGGAATATTTTCAATATAACTTCATCACCATCCTTAAGTGAGAATTTTTTCCTCAGGTTCTCTGGGCTGACTATTTCAACTACGTTTTCATAGTGTCCCCTCTCTGGGAATATTATATAGCATGGGAAATCTCCTATCCTTCCCCTATGCACTATCACATCACCAAAGGTTCTATCCCTCTCTTTGAATCCTTTTAGAATGTACCTATAGTTATTTTTTAGAAATGATACAATATCCGTAGCATTTTCAACTATAATATTTAAAGTACCAGGATATGGCTCCTCACCAAACATATCCCTGAATTGCTTCAGGTACCCTTCCCTTGTCATGTAGTATGTTCCTTCGCCCATCCCACTAGTTACATAGCCTTTTAATACTATCTCCTTTATCATTTCATTAATTTTGGAGAATCTTTTTATTCCTTCCATTAAATAGTCCATACCTTTTTTTGTTATCTTTATTTTAAGTCCCCTTATTAGGACTACCTTTTCAACAAATCCTTCCTTGAAAAGTTCGTTAATTTTCCTGGACATACTCTGTTGACTATATCCCAATTTTTCACCCAATTCTCCGGTCTTTATAGTTATAAATTTATATATGCCACCTAAAATAGCTATTTCACTAAGCATGTATAAAATTTCAAATTCCTTGATATTTTTGTATTCCCTTACTTTATTATTTTCATTAACCATGAGGTCCACCTCTAGAAGTTATATTCACAATGAATCCATGGATTATTAAGTTTCGTAAATATAAAATTATATTCTCCATTCTTTACTTAAAAGCTTCAATAATCGCATTTATTATTTTATGTAGTGCATTTAAAACTCTATTTATATTTATTTCCTTACCAGATATGAATATGCCTTATTATAACTTAAGTAAAGGCAGATCCTTATTATTTTATATCATTCATGTCTGTTCAGCACTGATTAAATTTAGAACCATAAATATTCAAATAATTTATTAGTATTATAAAAAGATATTAGAATACTTCATTATAAATTTTAAACCTCAAACATCATAAATAATTTCAATTGTAGCATTTTTTATTATATTATTTCTAATCTTTTTTTACCTCTTGGTCTTATTACCTTAATACCTTTTTTCTTTAAAATTTTTATAAGGTTATAATCATTTGTTAATACATAGCTCTTCCTTTTTTCAGCCATACTGACTATTGACTCATCCCCCTCTAAATCTGTTTTTACTATCTTAAATCTCTTTGAATATGAAAGTGCTGCCCTTGCCTGTGGATTACCAGTAGATAATTTTTCGAGTTCCCTTATTACACTATCGGGCACTATTATAATGTATTTCCCCAAAAGCTCTTCGAGGTTTTTTTCTATATCTAAACCACTCTGGAAGGGTAATAAAAGTGCATTTGTATCAACAATTACCTCATTATCCATGGAGGTATTTACCTACCCTTGAAATACCTTCTTCAATTTTATCCATTTTTCTTACCAGGGGTCCGTAGGAAATTCTAATACCATTTTTCATTGTATTTCCAAATCCCTTTCCAGGTACAAAGATTACACCAGTATTTTTTAAAACTCTTAATACAAATTTGTCTGAATCCTCACCTACATCTGCTGCAACGTATAGACCTCCCTGGGGAATTAGGAACCTAAATCCTAGGTGTTTTCTTATAGATTCAACTGTAATCTCCGAAGCCTTCTTATAATCATTTCTTACATTATCTATATATCTCCTCAGGTCCTTTGGATCCTTCATGAATTCATTAAAGGCCATCTGGTGCAATGTATCGGGACATAAAATCGTCGATTGCTGAACCCTCTCAAGCGCATTTATAATTTCCAGATTTGCCTCTACCCATCCCATCCTTCTGCCCAATCCCCTGCCCCATTTACTATTTGAGTTTATTGTTATTAAATTTTCATAATCAAGTGGAGAGAAGGAAAAGTATTGGGGATATTCTTCACCAAAATATTGTGTTTTATAGGCATAATCGATTATTAAATATGTACCCGTATCCCTTGAAATTTTTAATAGTTCTACCATGAATTCATTCGGAATAATCTGGCTTGTTGGGTTATCCGGTGAGGCTATTAGAATTGCCTTTGTCCTTTTTTTAAGCATTTCATCCTGTATCCTTGAAAGTATCTCATCTTTGTTTTCAATATATTTCCATTCTTCATTAAGAAAGGGTATAGCAACTATTCTAATTCTATTTGATACAAATGAAATTTGACCGTAATAATTAGCATAGGTAGGGTCAGGTAATATGATCTCATCACCAGGATCTAGTAAGGTTCTAAAAATATCCATTGTGAGCTGCGTACTGCTGCCACCAACAATTATGTTTTCCTTTTCTATTTTTTCATTGAACAATATTTTTGAGTATTTTGCTATATTTTCCCTCGTTTCCTCAAAGCCCAATGTTGGGGAATATCCACCAGATGCATGAAATTTAAATTCATCTTTAATTATTTCCATGTAAGCGTTTCTGAGCTCTTCTGGTGAATAGTGGTCCACCCAGCCACCTCCAAAGGATATTACATCCTCTGGGTTGAGACCCATATTTATTATATTGCTGGGTTCGGCCATCTTCATTATCTCCCTTATGGGGGAGGGCTTCCCAATCTCCCTTTTTATTAGTGATGAAAGATCCTTCATCCAAATCACCTACTGGACAATGGTTGCAAAGGCTATATTCTTTTTAATCTTCTCAATTTTCACCTTTAGCTTCTGCCCTTTCTTTGCCTTCGGCACATAAATTGTGTATGATCCTTTTTTTGCAATACCATCGCCATCCCTGCTAATATCTATGATCTCCACCTCATACACCTTCCCCTCCTCTATCTTCTCCTCCTGTATCTTAATCTCAACGTGGGCAGTTACAGGCCTTGTTGCACCACATGCTTTGCATATGAGTATTTCAATCCTATCCTCTTTCTTTAGAATCGTATCAGGGCTACCGCACTCATAACAGAGAACATATGTTTTTATATATTGATTAATTCTATCTTTAATATCAGCAAGTGAGACTTTTCCCTTGAATATTAGTCTCTCTCCCTGAATAATGCCAGCCGTTCCCAGTTCCCTTACCAGAAATTTTGAAAAATGCTGGGGATCCCTGTCCATCACCTTACAAAAATCCAAAAAATTCCTGAAGATTGTATTCTTTCCCTCTATAATTATATCTGCCTCAGGTAGCTTGAATCTTTCCCCAGAATGTACTACAGGTATTACCTTTTCCCTGGCCCTTTTTAAAAGATCCTCGTAATTATAGATATCCACCATATGGGTACATTATTCTTTTCTATTTAGATTTTTGCGGATCTGTTTTTATGAATAAAATACTCAGGAGGGTTAAATATATTATATATGATGCATTACTATTAATGATGATTTGCCCTTTAGAATTCAGATATGGAAGGGAAATGACAAAGAATATTTTTACTGAGGAGAACAGGTTAAAAAAGATGCTTAAGGTTGAAGAAGCACTTGCATATGCTTATTTTAAAATAGGAAAAATAAAAGAGGAGGACTTCAAAAATATAAAGGATGCCTGTAAAGGTGTTAGCCTGGATAGGGTAAAGGAGATTGAAAAAGAAACTAGGCATGATATTATGGCTATGGTGAAGGCAATTTCGGAGAGGGCTGGGGAAAGTGGAAGATATGTACATCTTGGTGCCACATCAAATGATATAATAGATACCGCAATGGCACTTCAAATTAAAGAATTTTATGAGGTACTTGAGGAAGATATCAAAAATTTAATGCGTGTATTAAGGAGGCTTTCTATAAAATACAGAGATACAATTATGCTTGGCAGAACGCACGGTCAGCATGCCTTACCAATCACATTTGGATTAAAGTGTGCTGTATATCTTGCAGAGATTACAAGACACTATGAAAGGATCTTGGAATCAAGACATAGAATCCTAGTCGGAAAAATGATGGGGGCAGTGGGCACAGGTGCAGGTTTTGGCGGAAGGGCATTAGAGATCGAGGCATTGGTTATGGAATATCTTGGACTTGGTAGAGAGGAGGGACCAACACAGATAGTCGGGCGGGATAGATACATTGAATTCATTTATTTACTTTCAAATATATCAACGACTCTTGAAAGGCTTGCAACGGAGATAAGGAACCTGCAAAGACCTGAAATAGGGGAAGTTCAGGAATATTTTGATATTGAAAAACAGGTTGGGTCAAGTACAATGGCGCACAAAATGAATCCAATAACATCCGAAAATATTTGTAGCCTATCAAGAATTATAAGGTCATTTATTATACCTTCCTTTGAAAATAACATACTCTGGCATGAGAGGGATTTAACAAATAGCGCAGGGGAAAGATTCACAATACCACATGCATCAATACTTTTGGATGATATATTAAATAAAACCATATGGGTTCTTGAAAATCTTAAGGTAAATGAGGATAGAATGAAGGAAAATCTTGAGAATGTAAAATATTATATAATGGATGAAAACATAATAATGAGGCTTGTTGAAAAAGGGCTTGGGAGGCAGGAGGCACATGAAATTGTTAGAAGGTGCGCTGTAACTTCGCAATTACAGAAAAAAAATTTCAAGGATATCTTTCTTTCGGATAATGAAGCAAAAAAATATATTGATGAAACGGAGCTCGAAGAGACTGTTAGGCCAGAAAAATACCTGGGGAATTACAGGGAAATTATAGAAAGGATCCTTGAAAGGGTGAATAATTGGATAGGTAGTGAAGAAAGTTATAAATAGAATTCATTCATTTACCCTAAACAGGGGCCGTAGCTTAGCTTGGTTGGAGCATCCGGCTGATAACCGGAAGGTCGTCGGTTCAAATCCGATCGGCCCCATTTATTAAGAAATGTTTTTATATAAGTAATTTGATTTACATATATATTAGGGAGGCTAATTATGAAAATGATAATATTGTTTAAAGCTGGAATTTTTTTCCTTGTGGTCCTTTTAGTTGGAGGGCAATTTTCCGCTCCCATTTATAAAAATATCCAAGTGACTAATTTCACCACATCCCCCATAACAATAAATAATACCTATACAATATCTGGCAGTTATGAATTTTATAGTACAGTAAATATAGTTAATGGTGGTAAATTAATAGCAGAGAATGCTACGATTTATTTTATACAGGATGCTATTAATCCTGTTTCATTAAACATATTTACGGGCGGAAATCTGATATTAAAAAATTCAACACTTACTGTTGCTCCAGATCGCTATTTTCCTTCAATAAACTTTACAATAAACTCCAATGGGGGAAATCTATTTTTTTATAATACTACGATAAAATACCCAGGATGGTTTAATGTATCAAATTCAAATTATGTAAAGATAATAAATTCTAAGTTTATAGGTGAGAATAGTTCACAACTCGATCAGCTTTTGAAATTCGGGTATCCTCAATCGGCATTGCCATACGTCGTTTATGGACCTACACCTGTTTTTACTAACATAACACTATTAATAAAGAATACCTCATTCCCTTCACTCTTCCAGGCTCAGAAGAGTATAAATAGATATGTGGGAACATTCGATTCCTCTAGTAGTTTCCCAAAATCAATAACATCAACGAGCAGCACTAATACCACCGTATCTAATTCCTTTAGCATAACAGGTTTTCCATATTATACTACATTTTACAATGCAACCGTGGTGGTTAACATCACTGAAGGGCCGAATTATAGCAACGATTCAGTACTATATTTCAACTTTAAGAATTTAATATATTCAACACCTGTTCAATTTACTACAAATAAACAAAATTTTACAGGTAATGTGAATTTTTATGATACATATTTCATTGCAAACGCCACCGTATTGTCAAAGCCCGGTGGATTTTTTGTTAATATTACAAAACCCACATCTGGATCAATTACTATAAATTCAGTAAAGATAATACTATATACATACAACTTCAATTTTATGAAACAAAACTTCAATGTAATTTCTTCACATGTCTATGGTAGTGATCTGTATATTTCTGCAAATTCAAACAACTCGAATGGTAATCCATTTAAAAATTATCTATATGCAATCAATAGCATAATTTATATTTTAAACTGGACAATAGTTGACAGGAGTTCATACAACCTACCTCCTGATCCACCCTACTTTATAGACGATAAAACAAACATATATCTTTTCAGGCATCTTTATGTTAATGTTATAAATTACAATGGTGCACCATTGTCAAACCTGACAGTAAATATTAATCCAGATGTAATTGGGAATCCAAATATAAATAATAATACAATAAATTCATTAAATAATATACTCTGGCAAAATCTCAACATATTACCCACATTTACCACAGATAATAAAGGAAATGTAAATTTTGCACTCTTTTCTGATTTAATAAACTATACATACTGGCCAAATGCACTTTCAGCGGGGGATTATAACCTTTCTGTTAGTGTGGATGGGAATGTTTTGAAACAATTTAACCTGATGCTCCCCTATTTCCCTCATCTTAATTCAACAGGCGTTGTTCATCTTTCTGTATCTGTGATAGTTCCGGATGTTGTTGCACTATCAATTCATGCCAACCCAAAAATGATCCACTATTATACTTATTTTATCACCTTGAATGCAACTGTATTTGGGAAATCAATTATAAATGTTCCCGTTACAATTTCCCTGGGTTCAATAATTATTAATCAAACATATATGAACCTGCAGGTTAACAAAACATCAACCCTCAATATTACATTCACAGTTCCATCCACAATTAGGCCTGGAAATTACACATTAAGTGCTATACTTAACCCGAGCCATTCAATATACGAGAGTAATTATTCCAACAATATGGTTTCACAGATGGTGGAGGTATATCCAAATATTGATCTGGGGATATTGAACCCATCAATATCCAACACAACACTTTATGGAGATAATTTCATTAATTTTACTTTAGAGAATTTTGGACAGGAGAATGCAAATAATGTAACTGTATATGTTATTGTAACAGGACCTAATGGCTTTAATTTCTTTAATAAGACTAATTTAAACATAAATGCATCACAATCTATTAAAATGAGCATGATCTTTGTTCCCCATGATATTGGCGCTTACACACTAGCCATAGATGTCCCCTATTACTGGGATTATAATCAGCAGAATAATTTCGTTTATATAAGCAAAGATTATGGAATAGACTATTATTTCATTAATGCTGGATATATTCTTTCCTCAAATATTACTCCAAATATGCCAATGAATATTGTTCTTTTTAGCAAGATATATGTATCAGGTATAGTACCAAGCTATGCACCACAGATAATGGTCTCATTTATGGATCTTACTAACAACATAAATATAGGAAATGTCGAGGGTGTATATTCAAATGGGTATATTTATGCAAATTTAACAACCAACTATTTCATATATGGATATACATACAGGGTAGGTGCAGTACTGAATCCTTATCACAGTATACAGGAGACAAATTATTCAAATAATTACTACAATTTTACTCTTTATATTCCTTCTGTTTATGGATTTAACAGTAACAATCTTGGAACATATATGAATGGATCACTAGTGCCAATCTATGCAAACATCACATCCGGTTCTACAGGAATAAACAATATGAGTGTAATATTCTATTTCCCGTCACTTGGTCTAGAAAAAACATTCATATATAACATATCACCCAATTCAAAGCTTTCCTTAGTCTATTATCTAAATACCTCAAAAATTAATATGATGGGAAAGAATGAAATAACAATAACCTATGAAATACTGATCACATATCCCTCAATTTATCCTTACTATGTTATTTTTTCAAGCGGTTTTATCAACATACTTGAAAGACCAAACCTGAGCCTGAATGCTGTATTGATTCCAAACCAATTTGTCAAAAACTTTTCCAGTGTTCCTTTGGGAGATTATTTTGCCTTAAATATTACCTTACAAAACAATGGTGGCTGGATTGCCTATGGAAACTCTACCGTTCTAGTGCTTGATAACGGTGTGGAGATATTCAGTAAAAATATTTCAAATGCAATCCCTGGAAAGTTATATAACTTAAGGTTTAATGTTACTGCATCAACTATAGGTGAACATTATTTAACGGTATATCTAAATTACACAAATATTACACAAAAGATCCCTGGCCCAAGGGAATTTGTCCTTAACTATACAGTAATTGTTCCAGCCATTGAAATAATTATGATTGCGCCATCCCAGGCACCTGTTGCAGGTGAGAGTTTTACCCTCATATTTTATGCACTTAATTTAAATGCTACACAACAGCAGGGAAGAAATGTTTATCTAAGCAATATTGATTTGAACGTATACATATCAGAACATATATATCCTGTGCACATTGGAAACAGTGGTGTTGGTGTATTGAGTATACAGCTAACTAATCCTGGTGATTATAATGTTATTGCAGAATATACAATGGGCGGCAAAACATTCCAGCAATCTATTCCATTGAAGATTCATGTTGAAGCTGCACCATTTACATTACCCATTTGGTTAATACTGGCCATAGTGATAATTGCAGTGGTGGGTGGAATATTTGGTTATGCATACATGAAGTACAGGAAGGTTGAAAAGAACCTTATGGTATGTGGAAATTGTGGCAGTTTGATACCTGCAGATTCTGAAAAATGCCCTGTTTGTGGAGTTGTTTTTGAAAAGGAGAATGTCAAGTGCGGTAACTGCGGATCATGGATAAGAAAGGATGCAAAATATTGCCCTGTTTGTGGGGCAATATACATGGATAAAGATGATCCTGATTATGAAAAGATTGAATCCATGAGAAAACAGTACCTAGAGGAGATACAGAAATATAAAGAGGAGGCAAAGAGGGATCTTGGAGAGAAGTTCAATGATGAGGAGTTCTATAAATGGTGGAATACAAAGCCAGAATTCATTACATTCCAGGATTGGATGGAAAGAAAAGAAGAGGAGAAAAAGCCATCGGTTGTTTGCCCTGTATGTGGTACATTGAATCCAAAGGGCACGAAGTTTTGCAGGGTATGCGGTTCCCCGTTGCCTCAGGAAGAGGAGAAGAAATAATTACTCCTTTAATTTTTCCTGTACCTTTTCAATTACACCATCCGGATCTTTATAATATTCGGAGACTATCCTAGCCACATCCCTATAGTTCGTTACATTTATCTTTTCCATATATTCGAGGACTAGCTCCCTTCTCTTTACCTCAATCTCCATCCTCCTTGGTGACCAGTTTTTAATTGTGCTTATCTTTTCATAAACATAGCTATGTCCACTATAATTGAATGTATCATCTGCAGGATTCCAAATATAAGCGTTGTTTGTTACAAGTTCACCGCTCTCAGGATCGATTGCGACAATTTCTGTAAGACTCTTCACCCTCCTTGTCATCTTTGGACCCACCTTCACCTGTCCCTGAAGGAGTATAACATCAAGGGAAGTAAGAAGTGCTCTTGGTAGATTAATAGGCTCATTCTCAAGCCTATGTACGAGGGATTTTACATCATCGGCATGAAATGTGGTATAGCAAGTTTTACCCGTGGCCATGGCTTGGAATACAGTATAAGCCTCCTTTCCCCTCACCTCACCAACTATAATGTAATGCGGTCTCTGTCTTAGGGCAGATGTAAGTAGATCAAACATATCAATCTCCCCAGCCCTTTTTCCAGTTACTGGATTAAATTCACCATAGCCTTCCCTTACAAGGGCAGGAATCCAATTTTCATGGGGTAGGTTTAATTCCCTCGTATCCTCTATACTTACTATCTTCGCTGCAGGAGGAATAAAAAGAAGTGTAGCATTAAGTGTAGTTGTCTTTCCCGAGGCTGTACCACCAGCAATAATCATGCTTATACCATTTTCAACAGAAAGCCATATGTATGCCATCATTTCCCTGGAAAGCGTCTTGAATTTTACAAGATCAAGTGGTGTAAATGGATTTGGCTTAAACCTTCTTATTGTGAATGATGAACCCCTTTTTGTTACATATTTTCCTAGGGTAGCCTGAAGCCTCGATCCATCAGGAAGTGATGCGTCTACCATTGGATTCGCTATGGAAATGTGCCTGCCACTCTTTTGTACAATCCATATTACAAAGTTATCCAAATCTTCCTCATTCTCGAACTTAAATGTGGACCTGATACTTTCGTATTTTCTATGGTATATGTATATTGGAATGTTTACTCCATCACAAGATATGTCCTCTACTTCGGGATCAAGCATTGGAACCTGGATAGGTCCATAGCCAACAAAATCCCTCCTTACATAATATGTAATTTTTGCCATTGTCTCTTCTTCTATAGCTTCCTCAATCTCCTTGGATGCATCATTCATTAAATCAATTAAATATGAATCCCTATCTTCCTTATTTTCAAATTCTCTGTAATCAATCCTTTCAACAATCTTTCCCTTTATTTTTGAATATAATTTCTTTTCTTTTACATCCATCGGTGGCTCTATGATGTCATAGATATATTCATTGTATCTTGAATTATATAATATTCTTACATATGAAAAAGGATCTTCCACCTTTTGTATTTCAACAACCTGTAGATTAGGATCCCCCAATGCTGGTACTGGTGTTCTATAATTTATCTCTGAACCTACCTTATTAGATGGGGTTTTTATCTTAAAATTTTTTTCCTCCAGTTCCTTTTTTATGATTGGCTTTATAATTTTTAGATACCATTCTCCCTTTAATTTATCTGTTTCTACCATTTTTTCACCTCACACGATCCCCATCATCCTAAGGAATATATACCCTGCAAGCAATAGAACAAAGGCCAGGAAAAATCCAGCCTCATATTTTCCCTTAGAAAGAACACCTGCAAGGATTCCATCTCCCACACCATTTATCAAAGTTGCAACAACAAAAAGGAATTCTACCTCAGGTATAAGCTTGTACTGTACCGAAACGGGTGTTCCACCCACAGATGAAACGCCTGAGAGAGCACTTCCCGCCTTGTACATCTCAGGGAAGAAGGAGGCGGCAAGGATCAATATTGTTGCGAGGAAGACACCAAATGCAATAAACATAACAAAAACATATGTTTGCATCTCAATTACCCTTTCCTTTTCAACATTCTGTGCCTCAAGTGCAGCATGTGAAACCATGTTTAAGACATCAGCCACATTACCCCCTGCCTCATTTGCCTTTATTATAATTGTTATCATCCTTTCAACAAGAGGTGTTTTTACCCTTTCCTTAAAGCTTTCCAGGGCCTCATTTACAGGAACACCCCATTCGATTTGTGCCGCCATTTTCTTAATTTCCTTTGTTAATGGCCCATACCTTCCACTTGAGGCTACAATAATGCTCTCTGATAGTGTCATGCCAAATCTTCCTGCCTCTGCAACATCCCTAAGAAAATCTGGAAGCCTTTCTTCTATTGAACTTATTCTCTTTGACATCCTATTATAATATATTCCGTATGGTCCGAAATATAATGATATACCCACAACCACGAGATCCATTGGTTTTAAGTATGGTATTGAGATTAGATTGAAATTAAATAAAACACCCATTATTACAAGGATTGTACCTATGGCTATAGAGGTGTATAGTATAAATTTTCCCTTGTTCATGAGACCACCTCACTTGTTGATTTTATTATCCATGCAAAAAGAATTACAAGGACAGGTAACATTATAAATACAACAAAATAAAGTAACATCATTGACATTCCAGGGGTAGGAGAGATAAGGGCCATTATTGCAACGATTATAATTAAGAATAATGGAAAAGCAACACCTACAGTGACAAAGCTCTCAGCAAAAAGTGAGAGTGTTTCCATGGTTCTCTTCATTTGGAGCCTAAGTTCATTCTCATATTCCTCTCCCTTTGCAATAAAATATGGCTTTAACCTTCCACCAGATGTGGAGGTGGTAACTACACCCTGTAAAAACTCCGACCATTTCTGACTAGGGGATCTTTTAGCAGCATCCCTCAATGCTGTTAATATATCCTTTCCAAGGAGCTCTGTATCTCTCGTGATCCATTCTGCCTCCTTAGCTACCTCCTTATATTCCGGTCTTCTTGCAAGCTCCTTAAAAATCATATCTACATTAACATCAGCAGAGGCAAGGGCAGAGATAAAGTTCATGGTGGCAGGCAATTTTCCATCAATTTTTTTTCCCCTTGTCTTAGCCACACTGGCAGGGTTGCCCATCATAATTATGTATATAATTGATGGTACAAGTATAAGCGCTATTAATCCCATCAAAGTAAGAAATATATTCCCCAATAATAAAAGAAAAATAAAGATAGCAAGAATTCCTAAAAATGAAATTAGTGTAAGAAAGTATACATAGGCAATGTATTCCTGAGGTCTTATCATCATGTGTGCCTTTAAAAGGTCATCCCCCATCTTTGAGATATTCTTATTCCTTGAGGCAATTTTGCCAAAAATTCTGAATGCAATCCTCTGATATGTGTTTAGAACAGAATAAGAAGGTCCTGTTCCCTTGGGTAAAGCTATTTTATAAACCTTTCCTTCCTCCCTTTCAGGCATCTTTTTATTAAAAATATTAAAAAACTCCATAAAATCACCTCATGTAGTTAACTGGGAAGTGTCCTGAACATATATGTATGCCTGAACTATATTTACTTGTTGAATATTATAAAATGTGATTTCATTTCCATTTGTGTTTATGTTTGAATAACCGTACAAGGACGATTTTTCATTGTACCATGATAAAAATACTTTTGCAAAATTATTAGAGATTGTTAAAGTTGCACTATTTGTG
>Ga0080006_1148649_pt1 | contig 57093 bp, 40 predicted proteins | sample RS3BMetagenome_FD_69209 | JGI IMG/M metagenome (GOLD analysis project Ga0080006, IMG submission 69209) | Ferric oxide microbial mat and aquatic microbial communities from Rainbow Spring, Yellowstone National Park, USA - RS3B (SPADES... ...
TCCCTGCTATCGAGACGAGATCCCCGAGTCGCTGACATATTTAGGCTTACAGTGCCCGCGCTGGAAACAGGAGCGCAGCAAGCTCCTTGAAGGACAGCAGCAGCTGGGCATCACCGTGATAGCCGAAGGCCGGACACTCACTTTGAGTGCAGCACTGGCAACTGATGGTCCGCTAACCGAGCCTCAGCGCTCATTCGTGGCCAACAAACTCACACTCTACCTTCTAGGCATAAGGTCCAGCGAAGCGGATGCGTAAACGGGCACAGTGCGCTCTCTGCGCCTACCTTCTGTGGTGGGTGTCAAGCACAAATCCGCATTTCCAACCGACAACAACGCATTCCATGCATGATCACCAAGGAGGGAGGCGACTCCCTCGATTTATCCTAACAGCCAAGTTTCTCCAGCGTGTTGTGCAGCGAAGGCAAGCCTGCATCCGCAGACTGTCCGAGCACACACTGACGACGAGACCCGATTCTACGTCGGGTGAACCATGCCTTGAGCCGACGCCCTCTGGGGTATAGAAAAGCCGTTCTGTCTCTATGATGCATCTGTACCAAAGGTAAAGACGCCATTGCGGACTATCTTGGCAGGCATTAGGTGTGCGATAGAACGTATGAGACGACCAGTATATCCGAGAAGAAGTATAGGTAATGTAACTTGGACGCATTGGGTAGTATGATGAACGATTTCTCGATGACCGTTAACCATTCCGCATTCTTCGATCCCTGATCCTTGTGAATGGTTTGTCATCGGAGAACAAAAACCATCCTCGTCAAGTGCACGGCGATTGATTGTATACAGCATTGCTGGGTGCTTTTCTGCAGCCGTTTGCGGGCAGTAGTTATGTGCTTCGTTTTCACATCGTGATTCTTTATCATGAGCCAGGACTTGACTGCAGATGAGAAGCGAGTGCTCGCAAGCTTGCGTTCGGCCCGAGCGCAGGCGCTGGCTTGTCGTCAGCAGCTTGTTCTGTTGCAGGAACGGCTGCTCGTAGCACAGGGCGGTCCAGTGGAAACGAAAGTTTCCAGCAGCCTCGTAACACAATATGGCCTTGTGCTGCGGCTTTATGGTCTAGTATGGGCGGAAGTGCAGCGTCTCCTGGTCGAGTGCGAGTCGTGGCTCGTTGAGCCGGTTGTAGCATCGAGCCGCGTCCCGGAGCTGCTTCGAACACGACTCGACGTCCGCCTTGAGCAGTCCGACGAAGCACTCGAACGCGCAGCAGCCCGCTTCCTCACCGAGAGCAAATGGAGCTTGACTGAGCTCGAAATGCAAATCAGGGAACATAGCCAGTGCGTGCTGACTGCCGGCGAGTCGCTGACCGAGACACTGCGTGCGTTCGAGCTCGACGAACGGTACGTGGGACGGCAGGCGCTCTCACCAAGAGTCGGAGACAGCGAGCGACTATGGAGTGTTGAGGACCTGCTTCCAACGCTTCGAGCACTAGATTCGGGTTATGCACTGCCAGAAACTGGCTAGGATAGCGGGCAACGCCAACGAATGCCTCGTTCGATACGAGGCACCCGCTCTCTGGCTTGCCGAGAGAGCCTCCTCTATGCTGCGATGACGTTGTGAACCTGTCGTGTTGACGGAGCAGACACAGTCCTGTCACTGGCTGGCGGATACGTGCGCTCGGAACGGAACACGACCAGAAAAACAAACCCGTGGCGAAGCGTACTCAGAGGTGGCATTGTTTTGCGGCAAGCGCCGTGCATTCGCTCTCGAGCCACGACATCGAGTCCAGTAACTGAATAGATTCTAGAGTGTGCGATTTTGGCGCTAGTGCAATCGCTCTGGAGCATCGACATCGAGTCCATGAGTTGAGCATCTTCCAGACTATGCAAGTTTCGTGCTAGCTAGTGCGGGCGCTGAACGAGAATCGGAGTCCGCGCTATGCCGGCATACGAGCCCACGAGCGGGGAAGGCGGTCGACTCCGCGAACACTCTACATGAGCGGTGCCGCACCCGTTCCTGGGAATAGATGCGGAACGACGCGGTGGTGTCAACACGGTCGACGCGGACTCGGAATGCACGGAATCGGCCTCGTTGTATTCCCTATGAACGAATTCGTGCTTTATCCAAAAATCGACGCCTCGGGAAGCGCCGTTGCTATGAGGCTACCAGCCGGTAGCACCGGCACAAGCCGGCCACCGGATTTGTGTGCTGTTTGGGGTCAGCGACGGCGGATCCGTCCATGCGCTTCTTGGCGACGCGCGCTGGAGTTAGGTCCGATGGCGCATGGAGACGGACACCGCCCTGGACGCCCATGGACGTCATGGAAAGCACTTGCCTCGCCAGGATTTTCGCGAGGGTTCCAATGGCGCAGTGCTCGCTCGAAACGCCCCTTATAGACACAGATTTGCCCTGTACTGTCGACAGAGCGTTTCGACTCGCATGTCGCAGTCGGTGCGCGCAGCGGCTCCACGGGCAGGCCACTGTGTGCGCTCCGCGAGCGAACCTCGCACCTGATTATTGCGCATCGTACGCACCCATCTGTGTGTACTTTTGTACAACCAAATGATAGAGATTCTCCGCACGTGCCTGGCGCTTCTCCGACTTGCTTAGTGCCGGATCGATGCCTGCGTCGAGGTCGACTTGTGGCATTAGACTCATCCAGAGTCGTGCATAACTGACGACGCGCTGTTCGCCTTTCTCTTTTTCTACTTGATCTGGCGGCGGTAACATGTTGAAGGTGCCGATTGCCATCGGGTAGTAGTGACACGGACGACCTGCCTTCTCAGCCGATAGCCGGAAAAGCTCTATTGCGTCTGGATCAAAAGATGCACATGTGACGCGTCCCGTTTCGGGGGATCGTCGATCACGCCCCCCGCTGGGCGCAAACCAGACGCAGCGGCCTCCGTCGGCGAAGAGACGTTCCATTTCCCGCAGGGTCTTACGATTGTGAGCCTGCTTCTCCGAACGCCGATCCGGCTCGTCTAAGATATGTTTTTTCGAGTACACCGTCAGCATGGAGCGACCGACGCTAAACGGCGCTGCTAGTGGATCGTCACGCACCCGATCACCGGCCATATACAGAATGCTCTCCGCGAGTGCTGCCCCAGATTCGCCGAAATGATGGCGAAACATATGGTAGATGGCAAAAGGATCGGCTTCGCTTTGATGATTCCCCACCAGGCATACGTTATCACCAGCTGCGAGCTGCGCTCGGATGCATGCGAACGACGCCTCCGAGGACGGATCCAGGTAGGAGCGTTGCAGATCACAAAGCGGTCGCGAAAATCTGTTTCCAAATGCGGTATAGTTGAACTCAGGTCCGCTCACAGCTTGATGATACGGCTTGAAATGGAAGGGGTGCTTCAGCTCATAGATAAGAATATCGAAAAGTGTTGAAAAGTTATCCGAGCACCAGCGTAAGACCTGCTTTGGGTCGGTTGACGGACACCCGAACAGCACTAGCGCCCCGTCCGCAGCCGCGGCTAGCGCAGCTTTCTCGTACGATTCATACCAGCCGCGTAAAACTGAGCACGCTCTGGTGCTCAGAAGCGAACGTTGTCGGAAGAGCTCGAGACGCTCGAGAAACGTCAACTTGGGGTTCGCGTCCGAGAACAGCTTTCGGTCACAACAGGTAGGCGTCGGACAAAGCAGCTCGATTGGAAAGCGAAAGCTTTCATTTTCCGCGGTCTGGGCAAAAAGTGTGCGTGCCCCGGGGGCATTCGATTCCGCAGCGAGCGCGACCCAGCGAGGCAGCGCACGCTTGCGTCTCTGTAACTGCCAGTGAAGTCGTTGCCGCGTTAACAACAAGGATAATTGACGCTTCGTTCGTTGTCTAGAACCTCTCAAACCGAAAGAAATACAAGACACCCACATGGAATGCACGTCTTCTGTTCTTGGAGAGGTTGCTTACACCTCCAAAGGACGCTAGTGCAGGTCCGCAGGAGGCGCACCCCTCGGCAGCATCGCCGATCGCCGTTGTCGGACGCCCAGTTGTCGTCCGAATTCGGCGGCATGCGCGAATTGCGGCTCGTGCTAGAAACTCTTTTGTCTACGCGGCTGGACTAGTGCCGAGGCGGAGCGCTCGCTCCAAGTACCCTTATCCGGAAACCAAACACGCTTGGGGCTCTGTCGCTTCGTCCAGGGGGCTAGCAGCGTCTGTTTGCGGTGATGATGACAAGCGCTTCCAGACTGCTCTCCATGCGGAGATTCCCCAAAAGTCTCTTCGAAGAAAACTTGACGGACACGCTTCTCCTCGACGGCTAGCAGCGTCTGTTTGCGGCGATGATGACAAGCGCTTCCAGACTGCTCTCCATGCAGTGATTCCCCAAAAGTCTCTTCGAAGAAAACTTGACGGACACGCTTCTCCTCGACGGCTAGCAGCGTCTGTTTGCGGTGATGATGACAAGCGCTTCCAGACTGCTCTCCATGCAGTGATTCCCCAAAAGTCTCTTCGAAGAAGGCTTGAAAAACACGCATATACGCCCGCATGAGTGCCGACCCGACGAGTGCGTACCTCACAGGGCTCGCGCGTCCAAGCGAGTCTCATACAAGACCGGCCGCTCGACGATCCGTCGGCAGCATTGACGTCCCCTGACTCAGCCAACATGAACGCACTTTCACCAGAATAAGCTTTGATGCATCCAGTAGCAGAGGCAGAAGGCTAGTGGTATCGACACTCTGCCACAGAAAAACTGATAATTCGCCATACCGAGTCGATGAGCAATTCGAACGTATGGACAAGAGTCTCGAGACGCAATGCAGCTTTGCAGAAACGACGTGTATGCTGTACAGCGCGGCATCCTGCCAGGAAGCGCCGTACGCGTCAAGAGCTCGTCATGCACCACAGCGGCGCCCAGGGATAGCCACGAGGCCGCGGCATCGCCGATGCCAATCGATCGTCTGTCGCCCGCAAGGCACTGCACAAACGCGGAGCACGGAGCGTATGCCCCGCGATCAGTTGCCGTTCAGCAGCAGGCCAAAGCAGGCAACAGCGGCTCTTCTGCTTGCAGCCCGCATGGTGACAGCATACCGTCGATGATCCCGGAGTCGTCGATCCAGCGCAACGTGTCGAAGCAGTAGCAGGAGCAGGAGCAGCAGCAGCAGCAGCAGCCACGCATGCTCTAGCACCCAAGTCGCTCGCATCGTGACAGAATACAGCTTTTATAAAGCTCCATGGCATTTATCCTATTGCCAGCGAGTAGCATGCTCCCGCACTGACCATTGGATACGCATCACGATCGACACTGGCACCCTGAACTGGTCACGATAGCACCTCTAGAGGAGCATGTAGCGCCAGGCTGCTGCACGCGGGCTGGCGGCTGGCATGCGCATTGAATCCCTGGGGGGGACGCGCGTCGCCCCGCGTGGCTCGACGCTATCCTTCGCGTTACCGCGTGGTGCCGTTGCTCTTGCCATGTCGGCAGAAGAAGGAGCCAGCGAGTCCAAATCTGTTGACAGAGCAGACGAAGACGTTGTCGTGCCGGGTGATGTCCAGCAACGAACGCCTATGGAAACCAGTTCTTCACGAGAACCCGAACAGGCGTCTCCGCCAAGTCCCGCGAGGCGCGACAGCGACGCCGGCGCCCACTCTAGCGTGACGCCAACGGTGCCGTTGCACGCTGAGGAGCGCACGTCACCTCGACAGGACCAAACTGGTGCAGGAACCGATGCGACTGCGATTGCAAGCACGGCACCAAGTCCCGGGGGAGCGAATGCGTCCGGGTTGCCGGATCCTCAAGAACTGGAGCTTGCCGCAGCACGCAAGAGAAGACGACAGTGGTTGTACAGCCAGGAGCGCAATGACCCTGAGGAGGCTTTCCAGCGTGAGCGTCCGTTCTTGCAGCACGTTCCGCTTGCGGCAACGGCGGCTGGCGCAACGGAATCGGTACCCGAAGCACTCCTGTGCCAGTTACGACGTAATCCATACGGAGACTCGCGGGCGTCGGCGTTAGCCTATACCTTGGGCCTGGGCGGGCGTTTACTCCTTCACTCTACTGCGCTTTATTGTCGTCGAATGACAGGAATGTGGGGCGAATCCCCAAAGGGTCGATGTATTCAGCGAGTCTGCGCTCGCAAAATCGACGCAGAAACTGGAACAGTTCTCTACTGGTGCGGCATCCGTGCGAACGAGGACGCGGGAGACTCCACGAACACCGATTCCGTGACCTGGCGATGGCTGCGTCGTCGAACGCTCGCGCGACTCGCTCCGGAAAAGTTGCTGGACTTTGACCGTCGACACCCGGAGACACCGCACATTGCGCGCCTCGAGACACTCAAGCAGCAAGGCAAGGTCCGCTACACGCGGGAGGCGCTCGACCCCTGCCTTGTTCGTTTGCAAATAGCGCACGGGCGCCTGAATCTGGATATTTATGCGAGCCATGTCGAAATTACGCTACCGGACACGCACTTGCGTCCATACCGTCCGACGTTACATCTGGCGGGCAAAGTTTGCGCGCTGCCGTCAACAGACTCGAGCGCTTTATCGTCTTTGATGACGGAACCAGCGTCCCGATTCTACGCTCGATTGCGACACTCGCTTGCAAAGTCGCTTGCAAACGGGGCAGATGACTCGCACCCGTAGACTGCACCGTACGACGTATGAACTGTTGGACGCTGCTTAGGCTTGATCGCCACCGCAGCGGACCATGCACTCGCATTCGTGGCGTTTTGTTGCTATCGTTGCTGGTGCTCCATATACCACTCTTCTACACCTATCATTACTGAGAGGCTGGACATGATTCGGCGCTGCGAGTGTTCTTCGGAGGCGTGATTTCACGCCCTCGTGCAGTTGCTTGCATACCAGCATGCCTGTTGGACTTGGCTGTGCGACTGTCCATGAGACGGATCATAGGCTCTTTACGTCGGGGTATCTAGTGCGGGATTGGTGCTATTCGCGTCAGCGATCGGCGCTGCCTCGTTGACGCACACGGGCAAGGGGACTGAAATCCCGGGCGAAGCATCGGCCGGTGTATCCGGCTGCGTCGCATCCGTCGTCTTGGCAACTTCAAAGCCGCCGCCATGTTGCGTACGGGGCACTGGCCCAGATACCGATCGTACGCCCGCTTCGGTAGTAGACGCAGGCAGTGCCCAGTTGAGCTGGTCGAGAACCCACGGCGCTAAAGTGAACTTTCCGCGATCTGCTTTGCGAAACGGGGACGACTCGCGCCGTCGCTTCATATTTCGATAAATTTGACTGCTAAAGGTATTGTGCGGCTCGGGCGAAACCGTGGGATTGAAACCCCGAGCCCGTGCAATCCGGAGAATCTCGCGGGCATCCATTTCGACTCGAGCAGGGAGCGCGGCTCGCGCTTTTGACAATCTGTCGCGATCCTGATCAGAGACACCTTCGCCTTGGGTTTCCGCTCTGCTGCTGTATTCGACGACGCGTCGCCGACGCATCCATTCCGCTTCGCGCAGCACGAGAAACGCAGCTTGTAAAAAGCGGTTATTGGAGAGCCCTGCGGCCTCATCGTAGCCGGTGAGACCTCGCGTTCGCGTCCCTAGAACGTATCGCCTGCCGTCATCAAGCATCGTCATCACGAGGAGAGGCCCGGCTTCTTCCTCCTCGGGCCGTAACGGTGCCGCTGGCGGCAACGGCACCTGTCTCGCTGTCGACGACGCTCTGCGTCTGGATGCTCGCGGCAACCTGGTGCCCGAAGCGGGCGTCGTCGACGTCCAAGTGAGCGGCCCCATAGCTACCCTCGGAGGCACCCATGGAGCGCCCTGTGCATTCAGCACAACCATATCCGGCTCAAGGAGGCGTGATGCCGGCTCCGGAAGCGGATGCTCGTGGACGCACTGCGCGCACGTGATGATCCCGATGCGAAGGCCGGGCTCTAGGGCGTGTCGAATCGCGAACGGCTCATGACGCCTGCCGGCAGGTGCGTGCCGCGCACAGAAGCACCGTGTGCACATCTTACACAGGTATCCGTAGTCGGTGGGCTGATGGCCACACACGGAACACCCATGTTGATCACAGAGAAAGGGCGTCTCTGCATGTTCAGCAGCGCCCATACAGGATGGATGGAAAGCGCGTCTGCAACTCGACAGGATGCAGAAGCGCATTTCGCCCGAGGCCTGCCCACAGATCCCACACGCCTGCAGCGACGTCATCCTGGGCTCTGCGGTGTTTCGCGGTTGCTGGCTTGTGCTCGTATCGTTCATAACCATTCTGGTCTGTTCGAATCGGGTCGTCTTGCTTTCGTTTGGGGATACGACCACCAGGCGCCTATCGTTGCTGCGAAATCGAGAGGCGTGACCCTGATCGGAATCGGTATCCGCTTCGGTTTCGGTGGAGGAGTCATCCGCGGGTTTGGCGCGTGCCTCGGCGTCGCCCGGGCTCGGTGCGAAATGCACCGGGGCGGGTGCTGCCCTCAGCGGTTCCGATACAGAGGCGCCAGACGGCTGCACGTCCATGGCGGTTGCCGCTGCGGCTGTCGCCGGATGCCCAAAGGTCGGCAAACTCGTGCCGCTCGCAATGCAGGTAGCCAGTTGCGCAGATCGGATGGAAGACAGCCGTCTGCGCTGACTCGCTGCTGGAGAGCGTACCAAGTGAAATACTGGCCAGAGCCAGAGTGCAAGTGCACTCGCTTCGTTGCCGGATCCAGCGCCTGCTCCCATGGCCTCCAAAGACTGCGCATTCCGCAAAACCTCTTCCGGGAAAAGCCCGTCTAAAGGCGCTCCGCCCGCCGCTGACTCGAACGTCGCGCTCTTCGCTCCTTCCCTGCTGATCAAGAGACAGGCTCGCGGTATCAGCGTCCCCTGGAGGTCCATGAGGCACCAGTCCGAGACCGGTGTGCCGTAGACTCCGGAGAACGCTCCGTCAGATTCGGTTGTGGGGCCAACAAAAAACCGCTGTGCTTCGTCCAAAAGTTGTCCCGCCGTCAGGCTACTGGTCACTCGAAACCGGCGAAACTGACCCTGGTAAATAACCCAAGCGAAAGCCGGACCAGCACTCGACGGCCGCGCCGCCTCTGCAGTTCGAGCTCGGTCTGCGTGCTCCAACCGCTGCTGCGGAGCGTCCTGTGAACCCAGAACATACGCTTGTGCCGGCAACGCGTGTGCGGTATCCCTGGTACTGCCCGCACGGAACACCACCTGAGCCTGGTCACACCCGACTGAGGCAGGGCTCGCACAGGCTCCAGCCATCCTGCCTCTTGTGAGCCCTGGGCTCCTCATAAACGGCTCCTGGTACGTATCATGGCCTTGTACAGGCTCACTGGCGTTCTCGGAGGCACCGTCCATAGACCAGAACCTCCTGGTAACGAACGCCCCCTGATTCTTGTTCTAGTCGAACGCAAAACTTGTCATCAATGCGTTCAGGCGTGCGCCAGGACGCGCGCTGCTGCAGTGCATCGTGGCAGGCATCGGCGGCAGCTGCCCTGCGGGACGTTGGATGCGCTGTGCAGCGGCGCAACGACGTGCGAGGCGGCGGCGGCGGCGGCGACGGCGCAAGTCGTCCCCGCCAGGAACGGGGTCACAGCATAGGTGTATAGCTGTCGGTGTCCATTGAGCAGTGGGATTAGAAGATAAACGTATTTACCCATGACAAGTGATAACGATGCGAACCCTTGTACTGTTCGGATATGCAGACACTAGCTGGAGGCACTTTCCGACAGACGTTCTCTGTCAGCGTTGCGAAAATCGGAAGCTCGTCCCGAATCGATCCGTCGTAAGGCTGCAGCAGCAGCAGCAGCAGCAGCAGCACTGAGCAGGTGTCCAAGATCGCACGTGTCCAGCTCTGGATTCTCGCGTGGGCCTCAAAGGTAACGTCAACTCCGGCGAACAGGTTCCGTTTCCATCTGAAAAAGTCCCTTTTCGATGCTGTGGGTATATTGATGCACGCTTACGCGCTGCTCGTGTCCGTCCGAGGTATCCGGCGATACCGGAAGCGTGCCGTTCGCGACCACTGGGCCCAGCCTCGACGTCTTTTGGAGCCTCATGATGCGTGCTCCATGACAGTACGGCTGGATCGGTTCACGTATCGTGTCGTGTACGAAGGACCTCCGGCCCGATTTTTCCCGGTCGTTGCGCAATCATGCCGCTGGGTTGTCCCCAAGCGTACAGAGCCTCGTGAATCGCGCCGGGCGTGCGTCCATCGAGCGATAGCCCCGCACCAAGTTGTTAGAGGCGGCGCTAAGCGCACACGCACCAGCACATCGACTAGCTGCTCGTCGGGAGGCATTTCATCGAGCAGGACGAGCACGCAGGTTCACGGATTCAGCAGCACATCGACTAGCTGCTAGTCGGGAGGCATTTCATCGAGCAGGACGAGCATGCAGGTTCACGGATTCGTTCACCTCGTCACTCGCGTAAGCCGAGCAAAGGTCCGCGTATCGAAACGTCGACACACGCGATACATGGTGGTGAAGGAGAAACGCGCTCCCCAGAATTCTTTCTAACTGCCAAGTGTCTCCAAGGCAACGTGGCGCGAGTGCAGGTCAGTGTACGCAGGCTGTCGGAGCATAAATCGATAACGATGAATACCGGTCCCGCATAGAATGAATCAAGTCGCATGCTGATGCCCTTCGCGGCATAGCAAAGCCGTTCTGCCTCCGTGGTGCACCTGCGCCAGCGCCACAGGCGCTATGGAGGGTGCTTATGAAAGACTCGACCCACCGTGGAACGTTCGACACGACCGTTTTCTCCAGACGGGTGCTTGGTAAATGCAACTTGGGGGTAGCGTCAAGCACGAGCAACGCTTTATCCAATCTCTATATTCTTTCGTGCCTTCGCAGGCATCTCTAGTCTGTGTAAAAAACCCCTCTGTCCATCGAGAGAAATCATCGACGCCAGCGCATGATGCCGCTGCGCGCGCGCTGCACCGCACCGCACGGGACCATCGCCAGTCCATGCATTTCGTCTCGAAATAGCCAGCGGCGATTCCCGTTTCGGAACGTGTAACGTGATTTGTTCAGTGTGAGACAAATACAGCTTCGTACGCAGCTTGCATTCGTCTTTGGAACGGAACATGGATCCTAACAGGAAGAAACTGTGCTGTTTTTTGGGATTATTTTTGCCAGCAGGCAAGCTGCTAACCAAAAGAAAGCAACGGAAACGTGAGAGTAGCGCTTTCGCGGGGAGGTGCTCGCCTGCGCTGACGCTCTGCGCAGTCACGACGTCAGAACAGACGCCGACGCCTGTACAGTCAACGGCTGCTGAAGACTCCGCGGAAAGCGAGCTGCAGCTGCAGCTTCTGGGTCCGTTGCGTAGGCGCTCGCTATGGGAGCGCGTCGACCACTACCGTCAGCAGGTGGCCGCGGAAACCCCAAGTCTACCCTCAACCCGGAACGCCCTGTTGAGCAACTTTGTTCCACGGAACAAAGCTGCTGCTGAAGAGGGTCTTGGTCTCGAGTGGGACGAGGCTATCGAGGAACTGGCCTGCGCTGCACCGGCGACGATATGCCCTGTGATTCGCTTCACCTGTCGCCGAGGACACGTGGTTTCAGTGGCAGCGAATAGCAAGCTCGCTTCCCGGGGTGAATGCCCTGTTTGTCAGTATGCGGCGCGCTGCGGACGGGCGTCGTCTTTGAGGGAGTATCGACCTCTGCAAAGCAAGCGCTTTGAGCGCTACACGCTCGACATGCTCAAGGCTGCTGCAATGGAACGCGGCGGCGAGCTCCTCTCCACCGAATACGTCAATGCACGTCGGAAGCTGCTCTGGCGCTGTGGACAGTGTAAGCACGAGTGGTTCGCTACGACGGACAATATTTTGAGACTCGGTTCGTGGTGTCCAAAGTGCGCTCGCCGCCAGGGCCGTAATCGTGTAACGCTTGCAGATATGCAGGCCATTGCGGATATGCATGGTGGAGTGTGTCTGTCGAAAGAGTATCGGGGTGCCATGGTTCCACTACAGTTTCGTTGTGCAGAGGGTCACGAGTTCTGGGCGAACCCGAATAACATACGGCGAGGGATTCGTGGCCATGGAACGCAGCGCAAGCCGAGCTGGTGCCCGCACTGCGCGCGTGAGCGCCGCCAAAAGTCTTGAGTCCAGCACGCTGTGCCCAGTGCTCGAGAGCCTGCACACAACCAACGACATTCGTCGCTGGTTTGATGGACTCCGAGCATTTCAAAGCAGCACGAGTGTCGTGCGGCAGCTCTAAGGGTCATCATGGCGTCGATTGCGCGCATGAAGGGTACGGAAGTTCGATTGTCGAGGCCGGAACGCTAGCCTGGTGGCGGATGACACGGATCACGACGCAGCGCATCGTCGGCTTGAGACCGCCCGGAACGGCAGTTCCTCAGTCTGGGTACGCCTGCATCATCAACACGCTTCGTTGACGCTGGGGAGGAGACTGATGGCGATTGTTGGTAACGTTGTGCGGTGGATGTGGCGCTCGCCCTACAGTTTAAAGTTTTCGGGATTGCATTTTTTGTGCTTAAGGTTGTTTTTAGAAATCGCATCACTTTGGGAATCGTATATGCAACAGTGGGCCGGTACGCTAGATTTTGCGAGCTAGAACTTTGGACACGAGCGCGTCGTAGGGACCCCGTATGGTCGTAAAGGTATGGCGTGCACCCCGTACGGAAACGGAAGCGAGACACCGCGCGGTGTGTTGTTATCATGATTGTCAGGTTCTATCATACGTTGTACATAAAGGTCAAATCATGGGACGTCATGGTCGTTCGCCATGTACCGAAAGGAACTGGTCTTAGCGTACATGACCTGCGCTGCAGCCTCGCTGGATTGCTGAACCGCATCACGCCGGGGCATCGCTCCAGACAAGAATCCAATGTAATGAGGCGTACCCACTGGTTTCATGATCCCAAGTGAGCAGCGTTTCAGCACAATGCCCTCACTAAATACGAAATGAATCCCTCAAGGGCTCGCCTGAAAGCAAGAAGCTGGACGCTCGGGAAGCTCGAACGATTTTCCGGAATTTTGATCGAGCATACGGCGTCTCGATATAGAAGGTGCTTCCGCGCATCGCTGCTGCTAGAATGATACCCAAGTTAGCCGCGCATCCGCGATTGCCTCGGCATCTGCTCTTCGATCAGCGTACCGTGCGCCATCTCGTGCGTCCGTCTCTGTTCCACGTTCGTCTGTTCTATCTGTTCCAGCGTGCACCTACGCTAGTGATTTGTTGATTTCGTCCGGATCGCATCGATGAGAATCGAGAACGATGGCGTCCTGGAAGCGTTGTACACTTACGTCAGTGGAGCATGCGTACAGCCTTTGAGCGCTGCAGCATGCCGAGCGCAATGGATACCCACAACTCAATGCGACATAGCGGCCATTTCCTCAGCCAACTCTTCGAACAAGTTGCCGAATGCAAGTTTTTAGTCAAAGTACAAGTGAAACAATTGGCGGCCCAACACGTTTTCATATATTCCTGCGAAAAATCGTCGACGTGCGCCGTTTCAACGCCCATTTACGCGCTTGATCAAGCGTACGAAACATCCACCTCTGCTCTATACGGTGCTGAGGACGTCGATATCAAAATCCTGGCGTCGTCACGCGCCATGCTGATATGCTTCCTGGCATTCAGTGTGCCCGTCCCTCGATAAATTCGGAACCGCGCATACGTTGAGCAGGTTCATCTGCTTTCCAATCAAGTTTCTGGCGTTGTGCTCTTGGTTTCGAGGCACGACGATCTCCTTGGTGACCGTCGCTCCAGGAGACACGCTCATCACAAAGTGCTTCTCTTCATTGACATAATTCCGTTGAAATTGTGTCCCGTTGCTCCACGCAGGCCTGAGCTTCACTGCGTGCATATAGATCGGTGTTCCGTCGGTCTCCATCGTACTCATATATTACGCTTCACGTACTCCTCGTAAACATGAAACATTGAACGAGCTCCGCCGGTGCACTCTGCCATGGTGTTTGAATGCTTCATACTTGCTCGCAGAAACGATCTCCTTATCCGCTTCCACCATTGCGTGGGCGGATGGCATGCATGTGATCTTCATTCTCTAAATCCACTTTTTCCATGGTTTCAGACATAATCGGGGACGATGGCGCTCGAGCTCGCCTCTTCGATATATGGGTCGAGTATTCCGCAGGTACTTTGCGTCACCTTCTCTGGAGCGGGCACGCCTATGGGCCGCAGCGCGACTTTCCGCCCCGCCCTGCGTACGAGCAGGAGTTCCTTAGCTCGCTTCAGGGCTAGCGCAGCGAAAGAATGGTTCGTAAACGAACATTGCCACGGATGCGAACGACTCGTCTATTGATCTGTGAGCATCAAATTGGTGTTGGATAACAGAGAAGACGCCTTCGACTGGACTGAATCAGAAACAATAGACTGCACCGGAGTGCAGCGCAACGTCGAACTATGCTGTGAAATATTGCACGGTTTTTGGGCGATAAAAAGTGACCTCGACATAGCGCATGACAGACGAGCATCGGGCGGCGACGGCACGAAGCATGCATCGACAAAACATCATATGATGAACGATCTTTTCTGTTGGACGCTTCATAGGCAAGCGCGCGACTGAGTCGGCTACGAGGCCCATGATTTCGAAATGCTTGCTCGTCGCTTCTTCATGATGAGCAGATTTTCCCGCTTTGAGTACTCCGAGAAAGGTCTACGATTTCTCCCGAATGAAGTTTCATTGAGCAAGACGAACACCTGCCGCTCCTGTAATACGCGTTCACGTTTCAGTGCGAAATCAATCGGTTGTTGTTCGATGCACGACGCTCTCGAGCAGAAGCAAGCCTTATCGCGTTGTCCATCGGTTTCTTTTCTTCACCTTTCATAGCACCGGTAGAGACGCATCATATCGCGTGGCTCGTTTCGACTTCATTTCATCATAGATTGTATGAAAAAGAAAGGATTGGCGAGGAGACATTCGCGCGGCAAGCGTTTGATAATTTCTGATTCAGTTGCACAACGTTCAGGGTATTGACTACCAGAACGGTGGTTCATCCATCTGGTTCATGTGAAATAACTGACTTAAGCAATAAATCCCGTTTTTCGCGAGAGACCAATGACACCATCGATTCCTTCCTCAACCATTCCCCAATCTACAGGATACGTTTCTTCTGTTGAATTCCGGTAAGAAAAACAAACAAAAGCGGAAAAGCGTGCACTGATAAGAGCATTATGCAAGTCACTACGCTTCCCCTAACGCTAGGCTCCGAACACGACCGCGACGGCGTATTCGCCTCGGTGGTCCTCGCTCTGACCCCAATCCATGGAAGCGAGCCGAATGCATGTACATCGAGACGCAGCGCGTTCACGTGGTCAGCATATCCAGAGAAGCAAACCTGATGTGCGTAGACAGATGAGGAGGCGTCGCCGCATCGGCTGCTGGGGCGCACATTTTGCCCATTGTTGCAGCGCGGACAAGTGTTCCGAATTCTCGAAAATTCACCTTCTAGGTGGAAGGTCTCGCGAGCCGGACGAGCCTGCCGGGCATACGCCCTGTGCGCCTCTGCAGCGACCGATGCTGTAGGGAGATCTCCGCTGCCCCTCGGCAACGTAATTCAATCTGGGGCTCGCAGCGAGTATGCTGCGTTTCCGCGTCGCGCAGGTCGCAGAGGACTCCGAGCATATCGCTTCGCGCTATCGCAGGCAATACGTCTGTATGCGCATCTTGCAGGCTCCCTGAATGACAATGAATCCCGAATCCATATCGTGCAGAACACGCCTCGAGCCGACGCCCTCTGTGGTATAGAAAAGCCGTCCTACGTCCGTGATGCATCCGTACCAAAGGTAAAGACGCCACTGCGGACTATCAGGGCAGGCATTAGGTGTCCGATAGAACGTAGGAAACGACCAGAATATCCGAGAAAAAGTATAGGTAATGTAACATGGAAGTAGGGCGTTTGAAGGATACTTCACCTCGCACTAAAAAAACACAAAAAAAAGTAAGAAAAGAAAAATGCGCGTGATCGGAGAACGCTGGCACAAGTACACGTTTTGTCCATGAAAAAAAATCGGTGCTTCCAATTCTGGACACAGGTGGTGCTGGCGCAGCATCGCACAGCGCGCTCCATCAGCATGCCGCGGCACACCGCGCGCCGTGGGCGCCACACACGCGAGCGTCTGCTCAGCGCGCTGCGCGGCACAGGAATCCAGATGCATGCGGTCTGTTGTTTTTTTTGATTGTTCGTTGCTGGTGGTCGCGTCTCGGCTGCAAGTTGCATATTCTTCGTGTCGGCGTGGTTGTGGGGTGCGTTCTTCCACTGGTACTAGAGGACAGGTTGTCAATCTTGGTCGCTGACGACGAAAGCGCTCTTTAAGGGTTAGGCGCTGCGCTACTAACGCGGCACGCGTTTGACGGCAAGCTCTCTGCACCAGATAGGACGCTGCGGCTGCACCGACGCGTTCGCTTCGGCGTTCGTGTATGAGTGAGGAGCGTGTGCATCAAATCTCACAGCCTGCCTGCTTTAGAGGACCAGAATCAACGCCGTCTGTTTCGTCCACCGACGAACTCGCTGGTACGAAGCGTGAGCACCTTGTAGACTCGGAAAGGAGTTACCTGCAGCTGCCGGCGCTGACGGATCACTCCGATCTTTCGCTTGCCAGTTTACCCCTATTAGTGCAAGTCTCGGACACCCAGTCAGGGGATAGCGCGAAATCTGACTCGGAGCGAGCTTATGCACTAGTGCACGTGTCACCTATTGCGACGGTTCGGGAGGTAAAGCAAGAGCTCGTGAAACAGGGTATAATCCCTGTCGAAGATCTACCTTCGGTGCAGCTGATATTTGGAGAAGAGACGTTATCGGAAAACTCCCCTTTAACAGAGTACTTCCTTCCGGAACTCTACGACTATTCGGAGGCATTGCTGCGAATGATTGATCAAGGAGGACTCGACGTGGAGCAGAAACATGAAGCCATGGAGCGCGCGCTCCAAGTGATAGGGAGTATGCGCGATGGAATCTCCTCGGGCCGCGAGTCCAGCAGCACGAAGCCATCTGTGGCAAGTGCGGTTCAGCGCGCGGCAGCGCCTGGTAGCGAGCGACTTCAGCTGCCCGGAATCGACATGCTACCGCGGCCGTTAGGAACGAGCGCCGTCCATCTCGAGAACGAGGGCGCTACCGACGTTGTGGCAACTAGAAACGTTTCACCCGGGAAGGGCGTGACAGCAGCGCCTCTATGGTCGCCTATGCTGCCGTCTTTGTCGCCCACAGGAGCCAGCGTCATCGCAACCGAACCGTATGCGCTCTGGACGCCAATGCAGCTGAGCACGCCGATGGATATGGCCGAAAGGTTACACATGCTGGAGCCGAGACTTTTCACACCTGAGGGTGTTTCTGCTGTGGGGGCGTTCGTGCCGCTTTCAGCACGTCTGCGGCAGCAGAACGGGGGCCATTCCGCCCGTCTTATCGCGCAAGAGCCGGCTCTTCAACCAGGCGGTGGAGCGATAAGTGGCACCTCCTCCTTCGTCGACGCTAGAACACGCTCGCTGGCAGAAGCAGGACCGCTCGAATCCTCAGTAATACGGGGATCAGAAGCTCCTTGTGACATACCCAAGAAACGTGCAAAATACGCGAGGGCCGCGTCCGGAGCGCGAACCAGCACAGCGGGTAGCTCGTACTCGAGCGATATGACTGGACAATCACGCTGCGATCAGGACTGCGAATCTCCGCAACCTGGCGACGCAAGCTCCCTAGCGAGGAGCGGACCCCATGAACACACGGCGTCCGTTCAGAGCGCCGCGAACCAGCGTCTTGTTTCGAATTTGAAAAATTTACCGGATCGATGGGTCATGGAAGGCGCCCACGAGGGCCAGGTCCCTGTTCGCGGTCGTAGCCAGGCGAGTCAGGGAACAGAGGCGTCTTCGAGCGACAGCCGCCCAGTACGGCTTGCGAGCCTGTCGCCCGAAGAGCGCCGCCGGCGCCGCATGGAGCAGAACCGCAAAAGCGCGGAACGCTCGCGCTTGCGCAAAAAGGAACTCGAACAGCGATATCGTGCGGCGGTCCGTCAGCTTAGTGAAGAGAATGCTGAGCTGCGTCGACAGCTCGACTCGTTTCGCGAACAAATTCAACGAATGCAGCAGCTACTCGCGGTGCAGATGCGAGCGACATCCGCACCGCTGGACACACCGTCGCAACAGTAATCCATTGAGGTCCCTACGCTTTACTTAGAGCTTTTCGTTCGCTTTTAAGCCGAGACGGCAAGTTGCGCAACGTCATCGAGTTGTAGACGCGCACGAATAGCGAGTGCTTATTTCTCGACACGATGAAACTGGATTCGGAAAATAGATTCATGAACTAAAGAATGAACTGATTCCCGATGGAGGCCGAACGCCGTTCGAAAGTCGAACGACGGCAGTGCACCGTAGTGGCGAGAAGGCCGCCCTAGACTTAACGACTCCAACTGGCGTACTGACGCTTCCTAGGCTTTCTGGACCGGCCACCCACTACTGATTCCAACTTCTTCTCATATAAATCAACTTTGAGAGGTTGTCCAATAAAGTTCTCTCGTGTCCGCTCTGGAGGTCTTTTCTCCAGCACCGCGCATCTCCTGATATTGATAGCGGCGTTAAAGTCTCGGTTAACGAACTCCATACGCTTCTTGCCATCATTGGTTGTACATACTAATGCAATGAGTCCACGAACTTTTGCCCTCCGTTCCATTTGCTCTCCCGTCAGCGGTCCGTACTTTGCTATTTCCTCAGGACTCCTCTGGCACTTTTCCATCTCCAGGCTCTGGAGTGTGCACCCCAGTTCATGATGTGTATAAAATGTTCGAAACTCATGGATCGGTATTGTGACAAAACGCCGTGCACACTCCTTGTACGTTCTTGTCGTCGGAGCTGGCAGAGTTCCTTTTTGGGTGCTCCATCGCCCTGCTCCGTACGCTACTACAAGCCTCTGTCTTTCATCCTTCTTCGAGGCGCTCAACTCATTGAAAAAATTCGCGAACGCCCGCTACCTCCCACCATATAGATTCGTACGCAGACGAGCCCACCGGGGCTCTGTATACTCCTCCCACAGCGCCTCCCAATGGGCAACAAGAACTTCCATGAAATTCCGAAAAGCTGTAAAGTCCGCTCCTCGGCTCGTCACCTCGCTCATAGCTTCAAGGTGATCCTTCATTCCTGCGTTCCACGTAACGGTTTTCTTCCTTGCATTCATTATACCGGATTCTCGGTAGTATCTTGCTCTGGAGAACCTCCAAAGGCGCATGTCTTTCTGACGTAATTTGCCGTCAGTACCATATTCCGCACGCATCGGTGCTGTGATGGTTATGATATTCGTGTTCCCAGGGTCTGCGCCGACGACAAAGTCGTTATCTTGGAATCTCTCCGTCGCAGGACCCGCCTCCTTATTTTCTTCATGTATCGCCGCGCCAACGACAAGGTCGTTATCCCGCACCTCCTGCATTGCAGGACCCGCCTTCTTCTCATCTTCATCCTTCGTGACGGGCGCAGCCAAAGGCGGACCAGCACGATCTTTCTTCAACCGCCGATCGTGTACACACAAGGCTACTCCATCGGTTTCGATCAACCCAGTGAACCACTTTTGCTCGCTCATTTTGAGACGTTTGAAATTGAAGATATTCTTCCAGTACGTTTCCCGGTTTTCATCGGAGAACTCCTCCCTGTTACCATTGAACTCCGGACTGATCCCCTTCATGATGCCGTAAAGGACTCTGGAGTCGGTACTCACGAAATGTGACTTGATGTTGCACATTGGAACGACGTTGAAGCGCTTCCCCATTGGGACAGCCTTCCGTCTCTCCCACTCTTCATTTTTTTTTCCCCACTCAGCTTCATCTCTGCTTTGCGCTCGAGTTCTCGGTCCATGAACACGAAATACCGTACGACGAGGCGATCGTATCTTTCCTTATCTTTTTTCATGTCTGATATCTTGTCTGTTGGATTCGCCAACCCCAGTACCGCACGATGCTCTTGAATAGCCGCACGGATTACAGAAGCTTCATTCGTGCTCTCGTTTGACGCCTTCTTGTCGACAAATTCGACCTCATCTTCACGCTTGCGATCTTTCATGATGTCGTTGATAATCGCCCATTTCCCATGGCGAGAGATGCCCTGGTACAGCGCAAACACGGCGCGTATCATGAAACGTTCGGGGTTCACTGTCAAATGGTTCTTCAGATTCGTGAAGTACTTCATTGCCCCGTCTGTGTAAATATCCCCGTCACCCTTGTATCGAGTACCCTCGAGGCTGTAAAAGGGATGTTTTTCGTGGAGAGCATGCACTAGCTCATTTTGCCTCCTCGTTTCCCCTGTACCAAGCATCAGGTAACGAATAACGTCTTATCGAAAAACTCGTCTGGAATCTCGACCGTTTCCATGTGCGTCACGTCTTCGTACATCTCCCTCGCCAAATGAATCAATCCTGACGACACCTCGACAACACGCTTGGAGTACGAGTCGACACGTTTTTCGATAGCGTCTCGCAACTTTTCCCTGTAGGGATCCTTGATATGTCCAAGACGAAAAGGTTTTCACCATAATATCGTCGTGCTGTCGTCTTTCCTGCAGCTTCTGACGTTGGACCTCTCCGTTTTGCCTCTTCGTCTTGTATTGCAGCTCCGAGCTTGGTACTTTTGTTCGTTTTTTTTCTGGCAGCCGGCGACACCTGTCTTCCAGGATCCTTCATTTCCATGTCCATAGCTGTCCTTTGTTATTTTTTTGAAGAAGAGCGCACATGAAACGCGTTTGCTGGACACCGCGGGAAAGCACTTGAGTACACGCATTTGAGGGTTGAAACACGGTTGCACGGACAGACTATACGCTGCTACGGCTTTAATGCAAATACAACTCGTACTTTATAGCAATACGCTCATATTAAGGATCGCGTTTCCCAGTTACGGCAAGATGCGCTTTGCGTCTCATGCATGCCAGATATGGAGATGCGCGTCTTGACTGCGCTCTAAAATAAAGAGCGGATAGGAACCTCTAAATACCAACTATATAACAATTTCTGGCCCCGCCTACGATAAACGTTGAAAAAGGGAAAAGCTTACGGTATTCTCGAAAGTATACCTTTTAGGTGCAAGGTACCGCGAGCCGGACGATTCTGCCAGGGTTGTGCCTCATGGTCGCCGCAGTGCTTCGTGCTGTAGTAAGATCTGAGCAGTTCGTCCGAAACGAAGTTGATTCTGGTACTCGTAGCGGGTATGCTGCACGTGGGCGTCGCTCTGGTCGCAGTGGACTCCTCGAATATCGTTTCGCGCTGCCACCGGAACTACGTCCGTCTCTACTGTTTCCACGCTCCCGGAATAATAATGTACTCCAGACCACGTGTCGGATGCATCATAATTCGATCCGACGCCCTCAGAGGCATGGAAAACCCGCCCTGACTTCGTGCTGCATCTGCCGCAGCGGTCTGACCGCAGACGCGGGTGCTCCAGACAGGCAAGACCCCCGATAGAACGTAAAAGAACGATCAGTATTTTCGAAAGCAAGTCTGAATGATAGACCTTGGTACACCAGCATGACGAACGCTTTGTTTCGATTACCAGTACGCATCCCGCAATCTGGGATCCTTCGTCAATGGAACCGGTTTATCAAGAGTAGAGAAGATCACAAGCAGCGTGGCCGCCGCCTGCCTGACACAGCGGCTACACGGCCTACAGCATTGCTGTTTATCGACGCGCTGCCAAACGGACGCGCAGGGACTCGTCGTACGCGTTACACTCTCTCGGTGGAAGCACACGTTTCCATTGGCAACACGACACATGCTTTGGGTGCTTGGACGTTATATTCGAAAGGTGCCTTTAGGGCGTTTGGGTGACTCGGCACGGGCGCGAGCGCTGTCAAGCAGCGCGGCGCGCGGGCATGCCTCCTCTTCGCACGTCGCTGGCTCGGAAGGTGCACACGCGAACGCTACGTTTGAACGCTGGCGACTGATGAGCGCACTCGGAGCACTACCCGTTCTGATCTACGGCGTATGGCTGTTCCGGCAGCCGCACGAGCACGCAGAGCCGCCGCCTCCGTACCCGTATCTGCGGAGGCGGGTGCGCGATCCAGCTTTTCCCTGGGGCAACCACGAGCTGCTGGGCACGCCCTGGGATCATGAGTCGCCCCACGCTCACACAGACTCTGAGTGAGCATCACGGACTGAGGGGACGCGTTGGTTTTCTAGTCTGGCAATATGCCCGAGCATCGCGTGTAACGGCTTCGATCGCGGATACATCCTAATCATCAGGCTTATCGTCACGGAAGCTTTTCATGGAAATCCTATCTCGAACTCAGGTAATGCTGCGGATGTGGACGGGTGCTCGCGTGGTCTCTTGGGTCTCGTCACCTCTCGCCCGGCATACAGAGCATGCTACGGACGGGCGCGTGCCCATCAGGAACACAACGTGCCTGTGATCTCCCGTTCCCGTACGTGATGCTCGTTTCTGTAGCGCGCTGGATGCAGCCTCCACTCTGGTAACATGCGTAAAATGCTCGACACGATGTTGAAGAACGCTCCCGAGCGTCCCGCGGCCTCCGATATCCGCATCCCCGGTGAGCCAGGAGGCACCGGCACCAGCCGCGCGCGCGCACATACACCCCGAATCCGCGCCCCTGAGCATGGCTCGCTATCGACGAGGGGGCCTCTTCCTTCCAGTGCCTTGGCAAAGCTGGGTTTCTCAACGAAGGTTTCCGGGTTGCGGGCGCTTGTGCTGCGCGCTGTCGCAGGCAGAGGCGGGCCCGGGTGCGTTTCGTTTGCTCGGGCGCGCTTTCGCCGTGTAGGTCCGCCGGACGGTGGCACCGGTGGCGACGGCGGGAACGTCATCGTTCAGGTCAGTGCGTCCGTGAGCTGCTTGCCTTCTCATCGGCACGTGGTCGTCGTGCGTGCAGAGAATGGTGCTCCAGGCCAACGCTGGGAACGGAGTGGACGTCGCGGCAAGGACGTGCGCTTCGTGGTGCCTCCAGGCACCTGGCTGCGCTGGCTGCGTGATCCAAGCACCATCGACAGTAGTCGCCCGCATGTGTTTCTGAATCTGAACGATACCGAGGATGACCAGCGCATGAACGACGCGGTACAAGCTCTTTCGGCCTTGGAGCCGTCTTGCTTTGCGCGAAACGATGCGTCTGATTCTGTTAAATTTGATGTGGACGACGGAGCGGCAACGTCGGCGTCCTCGGATTTCCCGGCGTCCGTCAAGTCCGCACCCGCCCATGTTTTGGTGAAGAGCAGCGTTGTTGCTGCCGCAGGCGGTAAGGGAGGACACGGAAACACCTTTTATCAGTCGTCGGTGAATCGCTCACCAAAGCAAGCGCAGGCGGGTCTTGAGGGCGCCGAACAGCTCGTGCTGCTCGAGCGGCTCCCAGTCGCTGATATCGCCATCGTCGGTGCCCCGAATGCCGGCAAGTCGAGTTTGTTGGCAACATTGACGCGTGCGCGGCCTGAGATTGCGCCAACCCCATACACCACGACGGAGCCGATGCTGGGCGTACTCGAAGATCACCAGACCTGGATGCGGTCGATCCTGGTGGAGATTCCCTCCAAGACCCTGGAAGACGCCCAGCAAAGCCCGGAACTTGTGTGGCACTTATTTCGCGCGTGCCGTCATGTGGTTGCAGTGGTCGACCACCAGCGTACCGCGGGCAATACGCGACTGCTGCGGGAGCAGGTTCGTGCTCTGCAACGCATGGTCGCACCTCGAGTCCTCGCTGGTTGCGTCGTGCGTTCGCATTTGCTCCAGGGCCAGCCACAAAAGGACCAAGCGATGCCGCAACACATGGAAGGCGTGGCGTTGCTTACGCGTTTAGCGGATGTGCGCCAGGCTTTACTCAAACTAACCACAGAGCCACCCTGGGTGCTTCACACGGACAATGAACAGGGAACGCGGCATTCGCAACGGATGCTTGGGCGTTGACCACGAGGCGAAAGCGCCGACCGTTTAGCCGCTCTGTGGTGTACGCAGGTCAAACTCAAAGTATGCGCTACATAGCTCGGTGATAGTATCGTTGAGCCGTCTAAAATCCTCTTGCCGTTCCAGCGCATGATCGCCATGCTTCACGAGAGTGACGGTGACGTCACGGGAGCGCAGCAGCTGGGCGAGCAGAATTGAGCGCTCCGCTGGTACTTCTTCATCATTTAAGCCGTGGATGAGGCGAACTGGAACGTCGATGGGTAGCGACCCGGGTTCGCCGCGCAGGAGAAGATGCGAACGAGCGTCCTCGACGAGCGCGCGTGAGATGGGATACTCCTCGAAACCGTGTTTCCACATGATACTGCCTTTTTCCACGACCTGCCGCTGTTGCTCTGGCGTCATTCGCGGCCAGACCAGGTCTTCGGTAAAGTCCGGATCCGCTGCTAGCCCAATGATGCCGCTGATGCGCTCCGGACGTCTCATGGCGAGCAGCAGCGCAATCCAGCCGCCGATACCTTCGCCAACCAACAGCACTCGACCGCAAGCGCCGAGCACCTTCTCCAGCAGCGCCTCCGCGTGTGAGGTCCATAAAGACAAGGTTCCGATCTCAGTGAAGACTCCAGAGGATCGGCCGGTACCGGCGTAGTCGGCACAGAACATGCCCTGCCCGGTCTGACGGCAGAACACCTCCAGTTCAGACGCTTTCGAGTGCATGCGCGATTTCGCTAAACCCGGCAGGAAGAACACAAACGGACGCACCGTACCCAATTGAAAGTCATAGTATATTGAAAAACCCTCAATGTCCACCACTTTGTTCCGTCCAGCCACTGGCGTCAACCGCTTCAGCGCCGACGTAGGCAGCGTCGTCGTCGCCCGCAGGCCACCGAGGTGAACGCTGGGCTTCCGCACGCGACGCGTTTCCGCCCCGAGTCCTGGTCTAGGGCTCACACTTTCGCATCTAGACTCGTGACAACTACGAAACGTGGAATTGAACCCTTTGAAAGGAACACTGAGGAACGCCATACCAAACGCTATCGCAACTGCGGAACAAGTACACTGCACGCAACGTGCATGCGTGTGCCTGCGTTCATGCGGGACGCGAGATGTCGATCGCTTCTGCGCGCTGCGTGTGTTCTCAGGCGTGCGTCCCGCGGGCATCTGGCGCAGGGCGCGGTGTCCGTGCGCTGGCGCGCGAATCGCCAAGCCCTGTATGCCCAGCGACACGCTGATCGATGCTCTTGTCATCAACAGAGCGACTATAGAAAAGACCGGGGATATGCGATTTCATGCCTGGTATCAGCAAATGGAAAAGCGTTCATCGATCCAGAGCCTATATCCGAGTCCCATGTACGCGTCAATCAATCGCCGGCTTCGCGTACCGCGTTGCACCCGAGCGCTAGCATCTTGCGTGCGTTGGGGTGCGCGCGCCGGCACGCACCTCTCGATGCGTGCCGGCGCATTCGGGCGGGCGATGCTGCGCGTAACGCCTCTGCTGCTGCCGAGCATGCAACAGGCGATGCGTCCTCGAGCCGACGCCCTCTGTATGGTACGGCAACGCCGTTCTGTCTCCGTGCAGGGACCGCACCGGCGCTATAGGCGCTATTGCGGTCGCCGCTTTCGGCAGGCACTAGGCACACACGATAGGACGTATGAGATGACCAGAATATCCGAGATGAAGGATAGGTAATGTAACGTGGGAGTAGGGGATTCGGTGGATACTTGACCGCGCACTGAAAAAATAACACAAAAAAGTAGGAATAGAAAAATACGCATTATCGGAGAACGCTGGCCTAAGTAAACGTTTTGTCAATGAAAGAAAAACTGGCAACACGTATGATGCAGAATGACACGGTGGGCGTGCTCGCCCCGATGGTATCTCGCGTTTGGCGTCGAGCCCTGGCGTGCGTCTGTGCGTGCCACGCGCGTCACGTAAGCGATACATGATGCTGGTGTACGCCTCTGCCCACGGGACGCTCCCGTGTCGAACGGCGGGCCGCCTTCACGAAGCGTCTGCGCGGAGCCAACACCCAGGTGCCTCCAGAAGGGTACGCAGAGACCAGTTGACCTGCGGCAGCGCTTGCGCCAGTACGGACGCGTTTCTGGTGCATGACCGCAGCGCTACCCCTATCGGATACTTGTCGTTGGTGTTGGTCGGCACAGCGAGCCGTACGAGTGTGCGTTCCGGCGCCTGTCGCGCTCAAGAGAACCCTGTATGGATAGCGCCAAGCGTGCGATACCCGGTTCCGAGGCCAGCTTCCATGACGCCGTATAGCAGTCCCGCCTCTCCGTCAGGCAACAGCAGCAGCGCACCCGGCTGCACAACAAGTATCTGCGATAGGCTCTGCATTCGTGAGGTCGATGGATCGCTCGAACCCCTATATCCCAGATAATGCCTTTTCCATACGTCGTGCTGTACATCCATCTATGGACAAGAAGTGTACTCGATTCCGCACCTGCCTGCGGAAAGCGCCGCCAGCACCAGCAGCTCGCGCGCCCTTGTTATCATGGTGAAAGTTCAATGAAACGTTCCACGGCATCCGCCAAGCAAAGTCGTTCTCAGCATGACGCAAGACGTGCACCAAGCTGCACCAGCAAAAATTACCGCTCATGCTTGCCTGTGGACGTCTCATCTTGGTGTCGCGCTGGATCATGATACCGGTTACCTGGCGCGCGAGATGCGCCAGTGCCACACAGCGGCGCGCGTGTGGCCAACACGACGCCCCGCTCCGCCTCCCTGCCCTGAACGTATCGTGTGTCGAGGGGCAGGCATCGCTGCGTACTAGCACTGGAACTAGGTGCGAGCAGTCCGGTGTGACTCCGCTTTCCAGGCGTACGGGTGTTGTGTCTGTGACGATACGCACGGTGGTTTGCAAAAAATCGCAAAATGGGACTGGTCTCTTTTCGGCAGCGGTCGTACCGCTGGTTTGACCGTTTCTCGGTGATGCTGACGCGGAACCTACGTCTCGTGTACCGCGACACCTTTGCGCTCGTGCTGGTGTTGCTCGTTCCGTTCCTCTTCACGTTCTTCGTCTTTATCGCGCACTTATCGTACAATGACGATGCGATTTTCTCTCGAACGACGGGGCCGAAACCGGACCCGCCGGCAATTCCTTTATCCAGCTACGTGGAGCCGTGTCGTGCAGTTGTCAGTGATCGTTGCTACAACTTTGCGGTGGTTCCTGGCTCCAACAGCACCGTGGTCGGCTGGGTACAGGAGGTCTCCAGGCGCCTTGGGCTGTCCACCGCAGTGAACGAGTCGGGAGGTATCATTACATTCGAAACCTCTGATGCGTTGAACGAGTTCATGGTCGCCAACCCGAACGTGACCCAGGCTGCGTACGTGTTCGAGCCCGAGCAGCTGCGCGCTATCGACGCTGGACGCATTAGTTTCACGGTTCAGTACAACCAGTCTTGCCAACAGACGTTTCCTGGTTTTATTTGTAGATACCAGGAGGTGTATTTGGTCCCTGGAATGATTGCGGCGATGAACGACGTCCTGCTGGGGACCAGGCTGAACCTGAGCAGCGCCTTCATGCCGCATCCGAAACTGCAGTCTGCATTGGACGCTTTTGAAGAATTCGGTCCCTTTATGATGTTTGGATCGCTGGTTATTGTTTTTGTTTATTATCTGATGGTCTTGGTGGGTGAGAAAGAGTTGAAACTGCGAGAGGCGTTGAAAATGATCGGTTTGTCGCAGTCGCTGTACTTTCTGAGCGAGGGCGTTGTTTTCATCCTCGTTTCGACGCTATCAGTATTTCTGCTGTATGCGTTCGGAGCCCTTTTCCAATTTCAGTTCTATCTTAAGAACGCCTTTGGATGCGTGTTTTTCACGTACTGGATTTTCTCTCTGAGTTTGATATGCTGGGCGTTTTTCTTCCACGTTTTCCTAACCCGATCGAATCAGGTTTCATCGGCTGCGTTCGTTTTCTTCATCCTGAGTTACCTGTTGGGGTCCTCCGGCGCCTACCTCTACTACGACAAACCCTCGGGAGGTCCATTCGTATCGAGGTCGCTTCTATTTCTGCGATATGTATTCGCGCTTTTGAGCCCAGTGATGTTTTACAAATGCGTTACCGACCTGAGTATTTACTCGGCTGTGTTCACTGGTCTAAGATGGAGCGATCGCGCCAGCTACACGAACTTGTGGCCGCTGACGCAGTGCTGGAGCTGGATGATCTGGACGGGCATCGTCGTTCTGGTGCTCGCCATCTACCTCGACAACGTGCTTCCGAACGTCTATGGTGTCAGCCTGCCCTGGTGGTACCCGTTCTCTGCTGCCTACTGGCGAGGAGACGCACTGCATCTCCAGCAGCAAAAGCGAAAAGCATGGCGCCTTTTCCGCCGCCACCGCCGCCAGCGTAGCCAAACAGACACCACCGGCGATGCAGACGACGCGGAAGCGGACGAGGCAGTCAGCGCTGCGATCGCAGCGCTCACTGCCCAGCAGCGACATGTAGACGCTGACGACGCGGTCAACGGCAAGGAGGGATACGAGCCGAAAGACGCTGCTGCGGCCGCTGCACTGACGAAGTCGTGGGCGGCCTCTGCGCTCGAACACAATGGTGACATGCCCGCTATCGACGCCAGCGATCACGAGGGTATCATTGTGGCTCCGGAAACGGACGCCAAGGCAGCGTCAGCGCCGTTGATATTGGCATCATCATCATCATCATCATCATCATCACCAATGTCGTCGTCGACGGAGTTGGAGTCTGCCAGGGAGCCCGATACGACGGCGTCGTTCCTGGAACGGCTCCAGTCCATGGTGGAGGTCGCACGCGAGCCTTCACATCGTCACAGCGATGACACGCCAGAAGCGAAGACGGCGGAAGCAGCAGTCGACGCAGACGTGGCAGCGGAGCGCGAGGCCGTTCTCAGCGGTAGAGGGCTCTCGCCGGCGAGCGCTCTGGTGATACGCCGTCTCACGAAGCATTTCCGCAAGCAGCTTGCCGTCGACGATCTGTGTTTGTCGGCCGACCATGGAGCACTGACCTGTCTTCTGGGTCCGAATGGAAGCGGGAAGACAACCACCTTTAATATGCTCACCGGTGTGTTTCGTCCTACCGCTGGAGACGCCTGGGTCTACGGTTACTCGATCACGCAGGAACAGCAGCTGTTACGCCCACTCATGGGCGTGTGTCCGCAGCACGATATTCAATGGGCGAATCTCACGGCCGCTGAACATGTGTACTTGTTTGCGACGTTGAAAGGCATCCCCCGATCGAAGCGGCACGATGAAGTGAGCCGACGTCTCGAGCAGGTGGATCTGCTGCGTGTTAGCCACAAGTACCCGCGTCAGATGTCCGGTGGCATGCGGCGGCGGCTCTCGGTGGCCATGGCCCTGGTCGGAGATCCGCTCATTGTCTACCTCGATGAACCGACGACAGGCATGGACCCGAGCATGCGGAGAGCAGTCTGGAACATGATTGCCGCTGCGAAACCAGGTCGAACAATCGTGCACACGACGCATTCTATGGAGGAGGCTGACGTGCTGGGTGACCGCATCGCGATCATGTATCGCGGGCGACTGTCGGTACTCGGAACACCGCTTCGTCTGAAACACAAGTTTGGTACCGGGTATCGACTGAGCGTCACAGTGCAGGCAACGCAGAGCGAGGCTTTGCACGATCGCCTGCGGGCGCTCTACCCACGAGTCAAGCGCCTGAGCATCAGCACGCTCGCAGACCAGCGGTATGTGCTGTGTGAATACGAGCTGGTGCCGCTGGAGTCCACGAATCTCTTCCGCACCAGTGATGGCGGTGGCACGAACCAGTATCGCTCAGTGCAAGCGCAGCGACGCCTCTTCCAAGAGATGGAGAACAATGCCAGCGGCTGGGGAATTGCCGACTTTTCGGTGAGTGGCACCTCCCTCGAGAGCGTGTTTATTCGTGTATTTGAGCTTAACGAGCAGCTTCAGCATACGGCGGAAGCGAGCGCTAGGGCGGCAGCCGCTGAACCTAAGCGGCGGACCTGGCCTTGGCTGCGTTGGCCTTGGGTCAAATCTCGTCGAGGCGAGCTCCAGTCGCAGCCGATGCAAACCGCAGAGACGGAGACTCGTCGCTAGGTAGCGTTTCGCGAACACTTCAGCACGCGACTCCCGCCTGATATTGAACCAGCAAGATGTCGCGATACCTGAACAAGGAACGAGTGCGGGTATTTCCTCAAGCGTTCCGCAGATGGCAAAGGTGAAGCACAACTCGAACGCTCCATGCTGCAGTGTGGGTAACCAGATATCAAAGTGGCGACGCATGCTTCATGGGCTGGACAGGCGATATCGTCTCAGCTTGACTTGGTGCGTTGGCGTCTGTAAAGATCGGCATATACGGCCTGCAGAGCTACAGTTTGGACATGACTTTGCTGTTCAGCGACGCAGTCGTCGCAAGCGTCGCCTACCAGTCAAGTCGGTGGTCGTAGCACATCGCCGATGCCCAGCTGTTGCCTCCGCGTTTGACACTAGGATGTTCGGCGCACTGTAGCAGCGAGAACAGCAGCAGTGCGCGCTGAGGTCTGTCTGCCAAATAGGGAACCCTGCGCGGTCTGTGCAGCGGGCCGGTCGCAGCAGGTACTGGACTAGACGCCGAGGGTACGGCGGTACAGGGTATTTTGCCTACGCTCGAATGCAGCAGGCGCTCTTCCGTATTCACATACACACACACAGACACGCAGACACACAGACAAACATAGATCAACGAGGAGTGCCCGATGTCGCTGCTCAAGGAACGCGTCGATGACGCCCTATGCAAATACACGCGGGTACATTGGACACGATTTCGCGTGCGCCGCTCTTCAAACATACACTCTTGGGAAAAACCTTTTTCACGCAGGCGCCGCTGCTTGGTGACCTATCGCGCAGCAGTGATCCAGCGTGTCTCGACCTGACACCTTCATTCATGAACCCGCGCTTCAAACCAAGCAGCAGAGCATGGAGCCAGAATCTCTGTTATCCGACGCTGTCTGCATAGAGGGGTGCTCGCATGCAACCTGCTGGCGCATGTGGATACGCGTTCTTCACAGCTTTCTGCCCTTGGACTAGTCTACAGGCGTGCGCGCTCACTTTCTCCGAAAGTCGATAGAGCAATCACTCGACGGCACCAAGCGTCGTCATTCTTCGCGGGAAACGTCGTCTTCGCTTCGATGGTTGTCGACAACAGTCGCGCATCCAGGGGATACTGGTACCATGCATCAGTCGCATGCAATCAGTGAACACACTGAACGAGATACCAGAAACAAAACGAGAGAAACCAAATTCTAACTAGCGTCTAGATAAGAATGTCGTTCAAACTTCACGGTAAGCATTGACAGGGAGACGTTTTCCGCGTATTCGAGTGTTACGCTTCCGGGGGCAGGAGGCCCCGCGAACCGGACGAGTCTACCGGGCTTGCGCTCCGTGTGCCTCTGCATTGCCGGGCTCAGGAGCAAGACGCGAGCAACTCGTTCGCCACGCAGTTCATTCTGGGACTAGGAGCGGTTGGGCTGTCTCTGGGCGTCGCCCTGGTCACGGAAGTCTCCAAGCATATCGCTCCACGCTGCCGCAAGCTGTAGAGCTGGCTGCGCAACTCGCACGCTCCCAGCAGGACGAAGAGGCCGGATTCCTTGTTCAATGAACCACGCCTCGAGCCGACACCCCCAGTGGTATGGCAAAGCCGTTCTGACTGGGTGCTCCATTCGCACCGGCGGTACAGGCGTTACGGTGGGTGCTCACTGGATGCGCTCAGTCCACGACAGATCGTATCGAGCGACCAGTCCATCCGAGAGCAAGGATCGGAGATGGAACTTGAAGGTACAGTGAAGAATAATGGACGCTTTTCTTAATCTCAATATGCATCCCGCAGTCTAGGATCCACGCTCCAAGTAAACGTTCTGGATGAACAAAAGCAATCCACAAGGGTCGTCTGCGCCGCTGTGCCGCTCCGGGAACGCGGCAGCGATCCATGCAATCGCCCAGCTCGCTTGCAACGCATGGCGAGCGTCCCGGAGGCGCGGCCGGAGCGGCAGCTCAAGGCAACGAAGGGCGAGGCGAGGCAGCGCGGGGCGGCAGGCGCCACCGGCGGCGATCGCATCGATCACATGCACCGCGCACTGAAAAACTCCCAAAAAGAAAGGCAAAATGCGCATCATCGGAGAACGCTGGCCTGAGTGAACGTTTTGTCCATGAAAAAGAAAATCGATCGCGTGCGCGCCAGCTGCGCGCACACGCACGTCGCTGCCGGCAGTTCAAAATCATTCGCCGCTGCGCAACGCACAACGCGATCCTGGACAGTTGCCGCATTCCCAGGGCGCACGCGCGTGGCGCCCTTCGTGCATCCGACGGTTGCGGAGGTACTGGTACTGGTACCCGCGAGCGTGGATATTGCTTTTCACCAAGTGCTGGGTTGGCGACAGGCCCCTTGGATGAATGAACCTCCAACTTTTGGATCAGCGTCAGCGCTGACGGATCCGCGAAGTCAAAAAGGGGTACCTGAGCGTGCTGACGCTTTTCCTGGGCGCTACGAACAGCGTGTCCCGTTTACGGTGCGATGCGTGCGTACCGGTAGCGAGCGCACGCAGGTTCCGCTGCGTGTTCAGCTGCGTGCAGACGGCGCTGATCAGGAGGCTGGGGATGATGATGCATCTGCACCTCCTTGGGAGTCCTCGGAGCGGTATGCTCGTGGAATGGGTGTGTCTGCGGCCTCAGCGAGCGAACTGTCGACTGGCCGACGCGTCGCGCACGTCGGGCCGCTGGCGCTGCGAACTTTGCGACTGCGTATCACTGACCCCGCAGACCCGATCTTTCTATACGAGTGGCGCATGACAGAGGAAGAGTATCCACGGTTCAAGGCAGACCAGTGTCTCTTTGTTGATTTTGGCCGCTTTCCGCGAACACTGGTGGACCTCTTCGAACAGTGTCGTCGGGAGGGAAGCGGTTTTCACGCCTTGCTCCGCCTGGAAGACGGGGCAGCACGACTTTCGGTCTTCGAAACGACAGCGTTCCGAAACTTGCCGCACTTGGCATTGGAATTGCAGGCAGCGAGCGGGGAACGGCTACAGCGCTACCTCGTCTCGAGTCTGCACAGCGCGGAACGGAGAGCTACCCGTTTGGAGGAGTCCATGGAGCAGATGCGCCGCTCACTAGACGAGCGCACGGCTCGAGTCCAGGAGCTCATGGGACAGGTGGCGCAACTCCAACAAGAGCGCTCTCAGGCAGCGGAGGCAGCACGGGCCCAGCATCAGGCCGAGCTCGCCGAGGTCCGCGAGCAAGCCCTCAAAGAGGCGCTCCAGAGACAGGAGCAGTGGCAGCAGGAGCGTCGTGCACTCGAAGAACGATATCGGGAGGAGATAGCCACGCTCTCGGAGCGAATACGACAGAACGAAACGGACATGCAGCGGCTCACCGACGAACGATACGCCCGTGAGCAACAGATTCGGCAGCTCGAGCTACGCCTGAGCGCCCAGCAGAGCGAGCACGAAACCATGCGGTCGGAGCTGGACAGAGTGCGCCAGGATCTTCGGGAGCGCGCCCGTGCGGTGCACGAGCTTGAGCGACAACTGGACGCAGTGAACGCCCAGATCCAGGGACTGGAGCGGGCCCTGCAAGACAAAGATGCCTGGATAGAACGCATGCGCCAGATGCTAGAGCTTGCGAACGCTCAAAAGAGCACACTGGAAGAGACAATTTTAGCCCATCGGGAGGCTCGGGCACGCCTCGAACGACAGCTCGAGGCAGCAGCTGCCGAAATAGAGCGCGGCAATAGTCTCCTGGAGCGATTACAGTCAGCGCTCCGCGAGGCCAAGACGAAGGCGCGACTCAAGGCTGCGGTTGCGGAGCAGCAGGAGGCGCTGCTGCGAGAGCGCCAGCGCGAGATCGACGCTCTGAGAGAGCAGCTCACCGCGCTGACGACGCACACACGACCATGGCGTGCCCCTGGGGCTCCCCCGGAGCCGACCTCGGCATCTGCAAGCTCAGAAATTTCCGCCCCCTGATCGTCACCGACCAGACTCGCTGGAGCGAGTCTGCCCAGACAGCTGACCGCCAAGTCGCCAACACAGCAACGGCGTCTGCGCGGTCCCGCTCCAGACCAGGACATATGAGGTACTCGTTGCGGCCTTGTCTTGGCGACACTCATTGAAAAGGCGGCTCCAGTGGTGTGGATCTCGGGCCGGTTTCTGCTTTTGGACGTCGACGCTTCCCCGTTGCCGGCCACTGATGATGTTTGTAATGGCGGTAGCTTCCTTGTTGTTGTTGTTGTTGTTGTTGTTGAAGCGCCTCGGCGGCATGCCTGCCGGCGCTCGATGTGTGGCGAGGCTTGCGAATCAGCGGGCCGGATGATGGCGACGGCTCTTTGCGCATTGCCTCCGCTTGCTGATGCTTTCCAACGGCGTGCGGTGGCGGAGCTCGGCTTGCTCCTGCCAGCTGACGCGATGTCGTCTCCTGCGCTGTATCAGCGACAATCTCGACAGCGCATTCGGCAAGCGTTGCTCCGGATGGCGCCCCGAGCGCCCGGGCTGACGCTGGGAGTCGCTGCCAAGCGGCGGCATCGGCCGCGCGACGCTGCGCTCTGCAGAGCCGCGCAAAATAGTCCGCGCGGAAACGATCAAGCGCAGACGCCAAGGTTGGTGCGTCGATATGACACTCACGTAGCCATTGCGCAATATCCTCGCCGGCACGCAAACGACACAGGCACATGGCCACACAAAGCGCAGCAGCGGCTAACTCCTCCTTCGGATACAGACACGCGCAGACTGTGCGGTGAGCTTCGTTTAGAAACGAGCACGCAACCTGCAGCATTGTTCGCACGCTCGTCTCAGACCAGGGCACAGTATCGCCGTTTCGGGCGCGAATGAGCTTTTCCAACAAAGCCCACTGATGAAACATTGTTCGGTGGACGCTTTCGCCCACATCTAAATCCCAGTTCAGGGTTTGTAGCACATCTCGCTCCGCTTGGGCAATACGCTCACGGCAGCGGACGTAGAGGTCTTGATGGAGCTGCTCGTCGAGCAGCAGGCACCCGCCTGTGCGGAGGGCGTAGCTCTGGCGAACGAGATCTCGCATGCGAACCACATTCTCAGTTGCTTTACAGGCAATCGAAACACAAGCGGTTGCGATATCGAGCTCATCAAACGTCGCATCAAAGCGCTCGAGCAGGAAGAAGCGATGAAAGAGCAGGCGCGCTGCGATCAGTGTCGTTATCGGTAGCCGCAGACTCGCACGAAGCCGCTCACCTACACCACTACGCTCTGCGCGGTGCGATCCAGCAGCCGTTTCAGCGTCGAGCGTCGTTGTCGACGGCGACGACGACGTTGTCACCGGTTCACCTATTCTCTGACACAGACGGTCCATGAACGCCATCACAAGGCGACGTCGTCGCTCGTCTTCGCGAAGGGCACCAGCATCAGGCGCCGTCGTCTCGGACGCACGCGTTGCCTTAGTTGCCGTCCCGCGAGAGACCGCCTCGCGTGCCGTAAACACCCACAGCGAGTCCAGCTGTCGCAGCGGCGGACGCTGACGCTGACCTGCAGCCGCCATGCCAGCTGCAGTGTCCGCGGATGCCGCAACCTCAACCGCTCGGTGCCGGAGTTCCGAAACTGACCCCTCTCCGAGTCTTGTTTACGAGTCGTTCCAGGGCTCCCGCCAGTCGGTCGCTGCTGCGGAGCCTCGTCAACGAGCGCTGGGTGCGCGGCCCCAGCGACTACGCACGAGACACCGCGAAACGCTGCACGCAACGAGTCAACCAGCTTCACTGCAGCCGCAAGCGCCTTGAGCCCTTGCTCACTGGTGATAAACCGGGCTTGACAAACGGAACACTCGTTGACGGGTACGCAACGCACACGCAGCAGCAGAGGCACACGTCTACCGCCGTTCCATCGCAGCGACACGGCGGCGTGCCGGGCGAGGCGGCGCCTACGCATCGCGCGGCAGTCGATCGAAGGCGACGCCTCGCCCAGAATGCCTCTGGGGGTGTGTGTGCTTGTGTATCTGCGTCTGCGTCTGTGTGCTTGTGTGTCTGTGTGTGTGTGTGTGTGTGTGTCTGTGTCTGTGTCTGCGTCTGTGTGCGTCTGCGTCTGCGTCTGTGTGTCTGTGTGCTTGTGTGTCTGTGTCTGTGTCTGTGTGTCTGTGTCGGGATACAGGAAGCGTCCAGCGAGTCGCTGCTGACTGCACGTGTTCCGCAAAGCCCAGAGCGTGCCAGTCTCGGACGATAACTGGACCGTATTGCGTCATCGGGATCGTGCTTTCGCCGCTTTACCGACGACGAGCTTCGCTTGCAATGAAGTACGCACCATCGAAGCATCCTTGAGGCAGCATGCGCTGGATGCGCGCTACCATCAGGGTAGCATCCATCGCTGCCCTCTCTTTCACCGTCTCACTCTACATCAGAAGACGTTCGACGCGCCTCAGACCCGCCTTGGTATCGGGATCGGGTGCTCGGTGCGTCACGCGCTGCTCAAGGTGCCACGGGGCATCTGGCAGGTGCTTGCGATACCACCAGGGCTGGTGGTGTGAAACCGGAGCCCGCCCGGAGCAAATGCACCCGCGTCGGATGATCGGATGCAGATGCGTGGTGTCCGCTGGAGAGTATTTTCGGTTCTTCCGGTCGCTTTACCTGGGATGAACATTCGGATACGCGTCTGTGCTGCTCGTTCGATCGAGTCCGTTTACCACTTGCTTGCTCCGTGTCTAGAAATGCTGCGCTATGTAGTTGGCCAAGTCCACAACCCGTTGACTGTAGCCATACTCGTTGTCGTACCAGGCTACCACTTTGACGAGCGTATCACCCATCACCGTCGTCAGCGCTGCATCCACAATGCTTGAGTTGACGTTCATCCGATAATCCGATGAGACGAGCGGCTCATCGCTCACCGCCAGGATACCCTTCATTGGCCCTTCCGCTGCTCGTACGAAAGCTGCATTCACTTCCTCCTTGAACGTTGGTTTCTTCACCGTGCAGACAAAGTCGACGATAGAAACGTTCGGGGTCGGCACTCGCAGGGCAATGCCGGTGAGCTTGCCCTTCACTGGTGGATACACCAGCGCAACCGCCTGCGCGGCACCCGTCGAGGTCGGCACGATGTTCAACGCGGCCGCACGGGCGCGACGCAGGTCGCGATGCGATGCATCCAGCAGACGCTGGTCCCCGGTATACGAATGCGTCGTGGTCATCATGCCGGAAACGATGCCGAATTCCTCGTCGAGCACCTTCACGAACGGTGCCATGCCGTTGGTGGTGCACGACGCGTTGCTCACCACATGGTCGGTGGCGTGGTTATACTGGGTGTTGTTCAGACCCATGACAAAGGTCGGAACGCCTTCGCCTTTCGCTGGCGCTGTGATGACCACCTTTTTGGCGCCCGCTTCGATGTGCTTGCCTGCCCCGTCCCTTGAGATAAAGACACCCGTTGCCTCGATGACGATGTCGACGTTGAGGTCCCTCCAAGGCAGCTGGGTCGGATCGCGGTTGCTGACAACGGTAACCGGCTTCCCGTCAATGAGCATGGTACTCTCCCCGCTAACCTTCACGTCAAACGGTGCAATTCCCAGAATAGAGTCGTACTTCAGCAGATGAGCGGCAGTTTTGATGCCAGCTGTATCGTTGATCCCTACCAGCTCCAGGTTCGCGTTCGGGGTCGCTTGCAGGCAGCGCACAAAGTTGCGTCCGATGCGACCGAACCCGGAAACCGCTACCCGCACCTTCATCACAAGATTCGAGTGCGCAGCACGTTGCCGGCTCCGCGTCAGCGGCACACCTAAGCTTCGCGTACGTGCAGTGAAGGCACCAGGCTGGTCACCAGCCTGCAGCCGGGGTCCGACGGCCTCGCGGCTCGTAGCGCGCACCGCCGTGCCGCGAAAACCACCAACTGGAGCTACGAAAGCAGCACACGTAAACACCATTCTCCAAAAAGAGAGCGTTTTTCTTGTCAATTCACTGGTTCAACGACCGCAGAAGACCTAAAGGCGCCGACGTCGTCCTACAATGAGACAGCGAACGCGATAACACGTACGAGTTTGCGAATGCAGCAGCCGCGAGCGCAGCCCCCAGTCTCGCCGCGTCGCCAGAAGATCAGCTGGTGGACGATGCGCTGCTGCTGCGGCTGCGGTCTATCGCGTCGACGTCGATGTCGCGGCCGCCGCCGCCGCCGCCGCCGCGAGGCAACGACGACGCCCACGAACGCATCGAGGCGCAGCGCGAATCGTATCGGGTATAAAATGTATAACTAGGTTTTATATGGAACATGTTTTTATACAATTATATTAAAATGAATATAATGGACATAGATCGGGCGAGCTGGCACTTTCCGCATCCCAGGTCTGCTCAGTACCTGCGTGGCATTGACGACAGGTCTGGATGGCTGGGTTCGGTCGGTGCGAGACCATCGCGGGTTACACCTTGTCGCTCCGTCAGCTTCCATGTTTCTATCACTAGCAGACATTCGAAGATGTTCTCTGCGCGACCGTCGGTGGTCGGGGCGGCGGCGCGCGCAACCCAGGTCAGTGTGCTGGCAGTGTGCGCAGCGCAACGCGAGCACGCGTCGCCAAGGCGTTGCACGCGAGGACCTGTACCGAGTTCTGGGGGCAACGCGGGACTCGAGCCCGGCGGAGATCCGGCGCGCGTTCCTTGAACAGAGCCAGCGGTGGCATCCTGATCGCAACCCGGGTGACGAGCGCGCGAGCGAGCGTTTTGAGGCTGTCAAAACCGCTTACCAGGTGCTCCGCGATGCAACCCTCCGAGCAGCGTACGACGAAGCCGGATTTGCCGGCCTGGACGCTGTTATCTCGGTTGAGTCTCGACACGAGCGAATGAAAGACGCTTTAAAGGAGGTGCAGCAGCTCGAACGTGATAACGCGAGCACTGAAGAACTCGCGTTCTGGGGACTCGACGGCAGCAACCTGGCCCTACTCGAAGGCGCCGAGCCCGTAGTACCCTCGGACGGGGGCGCATCCAGCGCTGTGGACCAACCGACCGACGCTCGGCCGCGTTCTGTTGCCGAAGCAATAGCGAATTTGAATCATCCCGATGAGGGCTATCGCTACTATGCCGTCTGGTGGTTGTCGCGGTTTCGTGTTCGAGAGGCAGCCGATGCCCTCGTGGCGGTGTTACGTCATTCCACGGACCGAACGGCGCTTGGCGGGTACCCGCTCCGACGACGCGCTGCCTTGGCGCTCGGCAACCTTGGTGCATTAGAGGCGTTAACATTCCTTCAGGAGGCGCTCGGCAATGACGAGGACTGGCATCTGCGCCACAGAGCCGCTGAGGCTATCGCCAAAATTCTCATGCAGCAACCGAGCTACATGCCGAACTCCCAGTTGACAGAAGCGCTCCTGTCTCGACTGGAAACGTTTCAGAGCGAGGCGCACAACGAAACCGAATCGGTGACGCTGCCACCAGGCTTCGACCTCTCGGCGCTGGACGAGGCGAAGCGAGCGCGTCTGCTCGAGATCTTTGCTAAGCGACGCGCCGATGAGGCGAGAGCTCGTCGCAGCACCCAGACACCAACACTGGGTGTCGATCTCCAATCAGCGATGATGCAGGAACCGTACGAATGGCTCCTGAAAGCACTTGGATACGTAGCTGGACGCATGCGCTCGGATCCGGCCGTCTGGGCGCGTTACGAAGACCGTTTCGTCTCGGCGATGCGACCCCTGACGAAACATCCAGTGCCGCTCGTACAGTACGCAGCGCACAAGGCCATGTACCAAGCGACCGGCAAAGTGGAACATTTGCATGCACTTCATGGTGCTCTCGAATTCGGTGCCGAACATCACTTTTCCCAGCGCGTGCTCGTACGAGATCTCGGAGAGCTTGGGCAGCTTGAGTCGGCATCGGCCATTGCGAACTGTGCGATGGTCGAAAATAGCTTCAAAGTTTTCGCCATTCGCCAGATCATTCAGCGTTGCAACTTGCAGCTCACGCACTCGGCCCTCGACCCGCTCTTTCACCTCTTGGACGACCTGCTCTAATGCCTAGGAGCATCTATGATGCACGTGTCTAACGACGTTCACGAGCGGGAGCAGTTTTATTTTGACACGATTTCGATGGACGCGGAGGCACAGATGAGTAGACCGCTCACACGTAGTCTGCCTCCGTTCGTACAGGCGACTTTTGTGTGTGTGCGTGTCTGTCGCTGATGCACCTCTTGGCGGCAGCAGCAGGATTCGTTCATTACTTCGTTCGTCGGGGATGGCATCGGCAACATCTGCCAACGCACGCACCATTCCACCACCCGCACTTGTATCCGATTTAAATGATCCGAAACCACAAATTCCCGTCCCGATCGGCAAGAGAGTATCGAAGGAGTAGCGTCGACGCGTGAGCACGTCCCAGCAGGCACGGCGGGCTATGCGCTCACTTCAGGTATCGGCAGCGTGGACGCAGCGCGCCGTGCTGGAGGCTGGGGATGATGTTGCCTCATTGAACTGAGCAAGTGCGCGCTGCGCTCGAGCTCGTACCACCACATCTGCATCCTGGTTTGCAATGTGAGCCAAAATATTGGTTATTTCTGGCTTTTCGATAAACTTGCGATGCAGTAAATGCGATAGCGACCAAACCAACGCATAACGTATTGTCCAGTCGGGGTCATCCACGAGCGACGACAGCGATGCGACTGCATCCTCACAACGCGCTCTCCCGTTTGCCGACTCTTCGTATTTCAGCTGAGCGAGGCAGCGCACCGCAGCACGCCGTACGTTAGGAATGGGTCCACGAAGCGCACACTGCTTTGCAACCGTGAAGACCGCGTCTGCGTCGCCTATTGCACCCAGTGCTCGCAGCGCGTACGCGTTAACGGCATAGTTCAGAGCGCCAACGCCCTGTAGCAGTACCGGGACGGCGCCCTTTCCATAAAGTCGCACGAGAAGATCCAGCGCTATTCGCGCTGCAACCGGATTATTGTAGCCGAGCGAGTCCACAAGAAAAGGAATGAGCGTATCCGGCGGTCTGGTGCCTCTGTCATTGGCAGACTGCTGCTGTTGCCAAAGCCAGTCGGCTATGCGTTCCATAGCGTCGATGAATGCAGCTGGTGAGTCAGGACCGCGAACAATCATCTGGACCAAGGGTTTGATCTGATCCGGAAGCTGTTGCTCATCAATGTCGTACGCAAGGCCCCCATTGACACCAGACATTCGTGGTTCGGTGCGTGCTGGGCCTTGGGGCCGCTGCGCAGGGCGATAGCGCCGGCTTGCAACTGCCCATTTGCGAGCGGTTGGAGCGCTCAGACACCTCGGTGCACGGGCAGCCGCTGCTGAGCGTCTCCATCGCTGTACACAGTGCGCTGTCCAGGTCGTGAACATGAGGCGTCTGTGACACTCTGGAAACCCAGAGTACGTGCTCGTGCTCCGGCACGAACGAGTGTCGACACAGCACCGTTTGTGCGTCGCCTCAGCGGCAACGAACTTGCTGCGCTCGCGTGCTTTGAGAAGAGAAACTGGATTAATATGTACATTTATGGACTCGGTACATCGAGGGAATTTTGTTTGATCGCTGGTAAGTGCTGCTGTAGTGCGGCGGCAGCAGCGCCTTCTGCCCCGCCTTCGAATCGGCGACATAGCAAACTTGTGTCGCCTGCTTCGGTATCCAACGCTGCACGTGATCTGAGCTTGGCGGGAAAAGCTGTGAGCAAAAGCATCCAGTCACTACGTTCGAACTCGCGATAGATCGAGCGAGTCGAAGCAAACAATCTGCTGTCGTGGAGGACTTGGAGGCGTTGCACGCTCACCACGCATCCCATCGGCACGGCAATGGCGTTCGCAACGACGCTTTCGACGCTGCTGCTACTGCTACTGGCACATGCGCTCAGCTCGGCATCCGGAGAACCGCTCGAACGAAGCATGATACCGCATTGCAGGTCTGGTCTGTAATCCATGGAACGGATGACATCTAGGTCTGGTGAGCGGTCTCGTTCCTGACTGCCGACAACAGTCCCGCATCCGATGGACATACAGAACGCCTCATCGCTTCCGTACCCGCGATGACGACAACAGCAACAACAAATGGCGTTCGCCACGCGTGGCGGAGCGATGCCCTGCACCATCCGCGAGTGCGTTCGTGACTCGCGGGCGCCAAAAGAGGTACACTTGGCAGGGCGCGCCAAGCGCACGCTCGCTGTATCATACCGTACTCTAAACGGGAATTCAGGTCGGGAGCGTTCTGGATGGAGAAGCGCATGTCGTGGATTTGCGGTATCCTGTCCGGCGACCCTCAGCTGTTGTGCTCCCGGATACCTGATGTGCGATGCTGCAACGCGATGTACTTGAGAACTGGGTGTGCGGCCGAGGCATGGGACCCCTAACCTGTGTCCTATAAATACAGGAATATACAGCTTCCAACTAAGGTCTTTGGCGGGTCACACCCCGCGGTGCACCACTGCTGCGCTAGCGCTGCTTCAACGTGCTCGGTACTACTCCGTGCTCAGTGTGGACGTTTCGCTGCTCGGTGCGGCCTTGTTCTGGGTACAGAACGTATGGTTGTACGGAGTCGTTGCGTGCAGCACGAAAGCCGAATCTGGTGCTCGCCACTGCGGTTCAGAACGTGCGCTAGAGTGTCGCGAGGTGTTCGCCGCGACCCCGCAGAGCCACCATTCGAGCGCCGTGTCGCACCAGGGGAGCGACCAAGGCGCCTTTACGTTGTAAGAAGCAGTGCGCGGGAATATTGGACCTGCTGCTGCGCAGCACGAAGGAACCAGGGAAGAACGCGAACTGCCCGGTAGTCACATGTCGTGCGCGGACGGAGCGCTAGCGTCTTTGATGACCACAGTGCATAACGCGATTGCAAACACGGCGACTTGTTTGCAGCAGTGTCTAGAGACACTGACTGAGGACTTGAGGTCGCAGTTGTGCTCTGGGCAGCAACAGCAGGTCGTACCGCAGCGGCGCCGCGAGCTCTTCTTTCGTCTGCGTGCATGGGCTGCGGCCACTGCACGAAGCAAAGTTCGCATACTAGAGTTTGCGACGTCTGGTGCCAACGCGTTACGACAAAATGGCGTCATCAGTTTCGACGAACAGCTTTTAGAGTGGTTTGCTACGCAGCTTGCGCATGTTCAGCCTGAGGATAGAAACGGAAGCTCTATCGTTTCTCCTCCAGAGACACACCATTTGGCAGCCTTGTTCGTGCTCGTGGAAGCGCTTCGAAGTTGGATTCAGGTCCAGACCAAGCTTGTCAACTTGCAGCGGACAGGTCAACACACGAAAAAGCGTGTGCAGGAGTTGGAAACTTTGGAGGAGTGGTATGAATGGTGGCGATCGAAGGGTCTAGCAACCTTGTGGCGCATCGTAAGTGAGGCTTTCTTGAAGCTCCTTTACGGACTCGCTTCGGAGCGGGGACTGCTCGAGTTTCCAGCATCCAACCTCCGGAGCACAGCAGAAGCACATCTGGGCATGCGACTGTGGCTCATTTCAGTGTTAGAGCGTATGATGCTGCTTTGGATGGAGGTTTTTCTGCAAAATACTGTCGATCCTGCAGTGGAAATCAGCGACACCGACTCCTCGACAGAAAGCGAGCAGAGTATTCACCTGCCGCCGAGTGGCTGGCCAGAAGCGCTCGCGCTCTACAGTGTTCGGCTTGTGCAGGGCGTTGGAGCCGTGTTCGCGTTCGCCTCCAGGGAGGCGTCCAGGTCATCACCATCATTATCATCATCATTACCGACGCCGTCGTCGCCGTATTTGAACCTTGCGCTAACCACCATGGAGGCTACACGCATCCTGAGTCGAGTACATTGCACCTGCTGGGCATCTCCAGAGCAAGCCAAACAGTTTCTGATCTCCCTCATGCGCGCACTCTTCAAAAGTACGGACCCGGCGCTCCGGACGACATCAGCGGTCACCTTCGAGGAAGTCGCCCGCGACGCGCTTCACTTTGATGTTATGCGACTTGTGGTGCGGTCGCACGGTCTCGACGCCGTGTGCCTTGCGATGGAGCAGATAGCCGCGGGCGAGGTATCCAGCCCCAGCGGCTTATGGATGGCTCTCTGTCACTGCGGCTCAGCGTGGATGGAGTCGCCCGATGTAGTGAACGCTTTGGTCGCTGCGGATCTGCAGGAAGCAGAACAAACCGACGAGCGCATGGTTGATCTTGTTGATGGCTTCCTCAACATGTGGGACAGCACCCTCTGGCATGCGTCGCAGCGACAGGCCGCGCGAACCTTCACCGATGAATCGCCTGGACGTCCGCAGCAAGCAGCGGCCAGAGGCCTCGATTCGATACCCGAAGTTGCTCCAGACCATGAGCATTACGCTGGATTTTTCCTAGACTGTACGTACCAAATCATCGAAAGCTTTCTTGTGAGCTTCTTGCCACGGTACGTTTCGGCACTTGTTGCTCGCCAGTGTCCACCAACATTGGACTGGTTCCCTGAGTCACAATGCAGCGCACGCCTTGCTGTAGTTGCATCATTGCTACGCTGGGCGACGCGGCCTCGCCTTGCTGCAGAGACTAGTGGCTCAGGTGCGCCGATCTTACCCCATGGCCTACAACTTGTTGGAATCCTGGAACGGTTGGTGAATCAGACCCTCGCACACTGGCAAGAAGCCGCGAATTCGACGAGCACCCCGGCAGGTGTATTGCTTGTGCTGCTTCTAACGCTTCTGGGCGAGTTGATAGGTGACGAAAATCTCCACGACATGGACGCTTCAGCTTCAATGCATGTGCCCGCCGCCGTAATGCAGCAGACGTGCGCATCGCTGGGGATCGAGCATTGGCGCCCGTGGCTGGAGGCAGTGCTGCATCCGCCGGTTCGCATGCTGGCGGCAGTAGCGCAGCAGGCGCCGGCGCTGGCTACCTGTGCCTCCGGAACTCGCTCTGACGTCGACCTGGCTGTGATGGCAACGTTATTCGATACGCTGCGTCGCTGGAGTGTTATCACTGGTCCGGGCCCAGATCCGCAGGCCGCCGTGCATCGCCTCTGTGCGAACTGGCTGCTTCCCGCAGAAACCGCGGTGCATCTGAGGTCGCTCCTAGCGAGCAACCGTTTCGTTGAGCTGCTAGGATTCAGTGATGAAGCGCAAACATCGTGGCGCTTTCTCTGGCTCGACCGAATACGCCAAACACTGGATACGGTGTGCGTTCTTCACGCAACGAATGGAGCAGCAGCAGCAGCAGCAGCGCTGAATCTGTTACTGCAGGCCTCACGTTCGTGGCCGTCACCTGCTAGCCTTGCGGCGGAGACTGCCTGGTGGGAGCAACTTGTAGCTCTAGCTTTGCCGCCCCAGGAGGAGCCCTGGTGTGAGCGAGGGTATCCATGGCGGCCCTCAGAGCTGATCCGCCTGGGTGAGTGCCTAGGCTGGGCAGCCACGAAGCTCCTTGCAGTGGATGAAGTGCACACCATGGGCCCGCTCTCGTTGTGGTCCGCATGCGTGACCTGGTGGCTGCAGTGGATCCACCCGCGTGTAGCGACCCTGTCCAACGGCAATGCAATTGACCACGTTCGCTCGGGTATGGCGGGAGCGGTGTCGCTCAGCCCTAGGGATGTTTCTCAGGTCGAAGAACGCGCATTGCATACACTTTGCTTGCTACGTGGCCTAAGCCGAGTCCTCCAGCGAATATCCATGCCAGACATCGTCGATCCGATGGATATTCTCGCCATAGCTCAGCAGGCGTTGTGCACCTTCTTTGCGATTTCGAGAAGCTGTTCGGGCGTGCTTCGGGCTGTGTTCTACTGGCTGGCTGATCTGGTGCGCGCGCGCGTTCTTTCGTTGCAGCGCCTGCTGGAGGCGCTCGGCGAGCCGCTTTTCCAGACCGCGCTGGAGACCTGGCTTGAGCCCATGGCGCGCGCAGATCGGTGGTGCACGCCCTCGAGCGATTTCGCCGGATCCGTCGTCGACCACACGACTGAGAATCTGATCAGCTGGCTGGCGTTCTGGCGAGCAATCTGCGATCGTTGTCCGGTGCCTGCCTCGCAGCGATATGTGAGATCAGGATCGGCACCGCACGCTGCAGGTGCGTCATCAGGTGCGCTCGCGCCAGCGGTGTACCAGCGTCTCTGGCAGATGGGACTGGGGCAGTTTCTAACACTCTTGCACCGTGCCGATGCTCTCTGGCAGATACTGCAGGTACCCTGTCTGCAGTCAGAACTCGCCGCTGCGATTGCAGCAGCTGCCTGGTTGGGTATCCCATACGATACGTGCCTCTCTGTACATGATCGAAATGAATTGCGGAACGTGCTCTATGTGCTTATGACTCGGGCGCATTCAGCATCTGTGGTATCCTCTGCCGCCGAGGCCGTCGCGGATATCTGGACACACCGAGAGGCGAGCGCCTACCGGATTAGCGAGGCGGTCTTGAATCCGCCCGATGGCGTGCCGAAGTCGGCAGCGGACGATCTCGACAGCGAGCGCGACGCCTGGATACGATTTGTGCCAGTTGTGCTGCAGCTTCTATTGACTGCTTTCGGAAGTTTCAGGACGCAGGAAGCCCTGGAGGACGCGCTTTTCCATATGCTGCGTGGAATGCGCTGTCCACCAGCTGTGCTTCATGCCCAGTTCATGCTTGTGGACTGGTTTGCGGTCCGCGCCGCGCTACTCGAACCAATCGGCACAGATCAGCATCTCGAGTGCAGTGCTGGCGGTGCCGCCAACGCAGTAGCCACCGAGCGTGTCGCGCGCTGCTGTCGACTGGCGAGCGAAGCGCTCTGTGCTGTTGGATGTCGAGATCCGCACGATGCTACCAATGGTACAAGTGTTCAGGCATGCTTCCGCCGAGAATGGCGTCGCTGGCTACAAGCACTTCGCGTCCAGGTATTTCTAGAACAAGTTGCAGAGACCTAATGTTATAAATGCAAAGTCAGCGTAGCCGCGCTGGGTACCAGCTGCCGTTCACGTTGCAAGCGCTGCCGTCGGAGGCAGTATCAGGAACAGCAGCACGAGACGCTTCGCTGCCGGTGCCATCTCGGGGGTGCTCATTCGGCTCGCTCGGAACCGCTGGATGTCGTGACGCAAACACGCCTGAGCGCAGAGGCACTGCACGTGACCCGGGCATCTATTCAATGCCGCAGTTGGCGCATTGCATGAAGAAAGCGCTTGTGACTTGCTGCTGCTTCGCGCTGAGCAATCTGCACTGGGTAAGCACGGCATGCAATTCAAAGGCCCTGGGGTGTTCGCGAAATGCTTTCATCAGCGCGATGCGGCGTGTGCCTAAGACGTAAAGAACGCCGACCAGGCTGCATCAACGGCATTTCAAGTTGTACAGCATCTGGTGGAGCGCGGCGAGTCGTTGTGGCCCATTGGGATGCGGTTGGCGGTTTCCGGCTCCAGGGTGCCGCCGATTCCCGCTGGATACGACGCAGGCGAACAGCTTCGGTTTGCCGCATCAAAGGCCGGCATACATGCAAACACCCGCGCATTGTGCATTGAGTCTGTTTCCGAAAGGACATGCGTGCTATGGGGTGCGCGTGTCCATTTGCCACTGTTAGTGTTCCCGCCTCAGCGTTGCTGGTGTTGGCGAGAAAGGTAAAAGCGCCAAGCCCTCTGGCTGCGGATCCCGTTGATGCGCAGCCGCCCTGTGACAACTATGAGCACAAACCGCCATGCACGGCGGGCAGCTCTTCGTCGCATCGACGCCACATTCGTCAAGTCGGGGCACCGCAGCTTGCCCGCAGTGGACGGTACGGAATCCATGCGGCACACACGAGGCCGTGCCAAAATTGTTCCTGGTGCGCACAGTCCAACATACGCTGCCAGTGTGCTGTGATCCCGTTTGGAGAAGTAGTCCAAGCTGAACGGTTCAGTGATCTCTGGCGCGGTAGGCAATCGTTTGGGGAGCAGCAGCGAGCTTCTATGCCGCCTCAGGTGCGACGCACGGAAGTCGTCATAAACACGAACGACGTCCAACGCGATCGCGTGTCACTCTAAAAGTCAGCAACACAAGTTCCTGTAGACGCCTCGGAACGCAAGGTCACCTCACCGCACGTAGTAGTTGCATGCATGCGCTTGCACACGTGTCCATGCATGCGTGACCATGCATGCGTATGCATCCGATGCATGATCGCTGTATGCGTGTCCATGCATGCATGCGCTTGCACACGTGTCCATGCATGCGTGTGCATTCGATGCATGATCGCTGTATGCGTGCTTGCGTGCGTGCGCGTGCACGAAGGAATTCCTGGCCGAGAATCGATGCATATAGTGTGCTCCGTGCATACTCTGACGCGCAGGAAAGGATAAAACACAATGCATACGAGCCGTAAGGTGGACCATTCATGACCCAGCATTTCCGAAACACCGTTCAGAGAGATTCCGCCGGAAACCCCATCGTGCGGGCACGCTACCGTTCGGCGCGCTCTGCGCATACGCGCCACTGATGCCCAGATATCATCCAGCTCTGGAAAAAGCGGTTTCGGGGACGCCTTGTGCGCTCCGCCGCCGACGTCGCACGGAGACGGTGCGGCTACGGTGCAGAGATCAGCGGCGAGTCGTGGCTCGTGATGCGCTGGCGCGCGGATGCGCTCGCGCGAATCGATGCTTATGGAAAGGATGGATACTCTGTACCTAAATATTCTATATTGTCACACGAAGTCCGGAATGCAGTGCTTCGCTCGATCGACAGTGGGATGTTCGCGGGGCGCAGCGATCGCATCCGCAGATCGCAAGCCTTGCGGGCTCGCACATCGTGCGCTCGCAGCTGAGCTTTGCTCGTGAAGGCTCCGGGACCTGGGCGCACCACCGGACTCGGGCGGTGTATTTCCCGTTTCAGGGAAAATTGTTTCGCTTATGCTGGAAGCGCACTGCTCGCTTCTGTTTGTGAATGCAAGTCGTCTAACTGCACCTGAAAGTCCGTTCGAATGGACCTCTTCAGTACAACGAGGTCGCAGGCTGTGCTCCTCTCGCGTTGCTGTTCAAGAGCGCTTTCAGCTGATTGCAGCAGCTGATGACAAAAGTGCGAACTCGAGCTCATCTCAGAAGCCTAAAAAGGAGGTTGGCCATGGCGGCTCTTCGTCGAGCGTAGGGCAGTCACCGGCGAACGGGGCAAGTGTCCCGCGGACGGAAGCAAAACCCAGCGGTTTCGCTGCCGCAGCGGACGGGGCGCGCGAAGCGCACAGCGCAGAGAAGCCTGATCAAAGCGCTGACGAAAGCGTGGAGCGCACTCCTGCCAGGAAGACCCCTGCTCGAGGGCAGCTACAGAGGCAGCTGACAGAGAACCTGGTACGTCTTGCCGATGCTGCCGGCAAGCCGATTGCTGCACTAGGCGGCGGAGCGAGGGCTCGTCTGGACGCCGCGATCGATGAAATTCTAAAAAACACCGATCCGCAGCAGGCGTCAAAACGACGAGCAGTAAGCGTACTGAAAGGCGCGGCGGACACGACCTGGACTTGGTGGCGGACGCAGGCGATTCCACGTTTCATTCGACCACGTCTACCGGAACCGCTCGCGTTGCGTAGCGACGAAGCCGTTGCAGCCGGGCTACATGCGTTATTTTTCGTCGTTTTCTTCGCGCTTCCAGGCCTCTTTCATGGCTCTCCTGGCACCGAGAAGGAAGCGCTAATCAAACGCCGCGAACTCGAATCGCAGACGAGCCGCCTCGAGCAGCGACTCAGCCGTCCATCTGATGGTACCCAAGCACCAGAGAAGAAACCCCGAGACCAGGGAACGCAAATGAATGGCACCAGGTCGGCACCGAAATCATTCGCCACGAAGGGTGGTGTTCCATCGGAGCTGTCGACTAGGGGTAGCGGGCGTGAGCCGTCCGCGGCAGTGCCGCCCAGAGCGCCTGCGCCCGAACCAAGTACACTGTCACCACGAGCGCTCGGAAATGTTGTCGCTGCACTGCGGGATGCACTCCCAGCAGAGCAGCGCGACTGGATCTCGGAGGCCTCTTATGACAGCCTGTCTGCGGAGCCGCTCATTGTGGTTGAAGTTCGCCCGTCTACATTCTTCAAATCAACGCCCTCAGACCAAATCGCATTTACGACGAAGCTGCTCGATGCAGCGCAGAAACTGGGTGTCAATGCTCTACGCCTGGTGGACGGTGAGGGTAATACTGTTGCATCCGCCGGTGGACGTACAGTCGCCCTGTCTGGCACCGAGCGTCGTTTACAGACAGAAATCCGAGCGCTGCGCAAAGAGCTCGAGCGTGCTGGAGCGGAGACTGCAGCCGCGAGAAGTGAGACTGCCGCTGCGCGGGAAGAGCTTGCTATGGCAAAGGAAACGTACGCGAAGGAACGAGCCGAGCTGGAGCGAAACCTGCAAGCGATAAAGGCGGAGAATGTGCGCCTCGCTGCAGATCTGCAGGACGCACAGCGAGAACTTGAACAGCAGCCCGAACGAGAGGCGTTACTGGCTCGTGCAGAGCACGCCGAAGAGGAGCGCCAAAAATATGCAGTTGCTGTGGAATCCCTTGGTGAACAGGTTGCTGAAGCGCGCAGCGCTCAACAGAAAGCAGAGCAGGAAGCAGCGCAGGCTCGCTCCAAGGAGGCGGAGGCCAAAGAGCAACTGCGCTCAGCACTAAATGACATAGAGGCCAAGTTGGAAGGCCAACGAGCGCAGTTCGCGGCTGAACAGCAACAGCTGAAGGCCCAACATGGAAAGGAACTGGCCGCGGCTCGTGAGGAAGCTCAGGCCGAGATACGGCGCCTTCGGGATGCGCTGGCTCACGCGGAGCAGAGCAAAGCCGAGGCCGTTTCGCAGGCACGCAGTGAAACTCAAGCCGAAATAGAGCAACTTAGGAAGCGACTTGCGGAAGCGGCCAAGGAGCGTGAAACGGCGGTAGCAGCGGCGAAGCAGGAAGCGGCCCAAAGCATGCAGGCGCTGGAAAAGAGGTTGCAGGAGGCAGCTGCCGAACAACAGCGACAGCTCGCGCAACTGGAAAAGCAATCACAAGAGCAAATACGTGCACTCGAATCGCAGCTGGAAAAAGCAAAGTCGAATACCGAGACCGCAGTGCGAGAGGCCACGGCACGTCTCGAGAAAGAGACAGAGCGTTTGCTGCAGGCAAAGGAACAGGAGCTGGTAGCATCTCGCGCAGCTGTGGCCTCGCTCGAAGCAGATTCGGAGAAACAGATGAAGCGCCTACGGCAGGAGAGCGCCAGACAGATCGCCTCGCTTGAAAAGCAGATATCTAATGAAAGGAAAACGGCAGAGCAACTGCGCAAGCGCTTGCAGACTCTGGAGCAGCGGCTGCGTAGCCGACCAGGAGCGCCAGCAGAGTCAGAGACGCCAGCATCTTCGACGGCAACGCCAGCTACCAGTTGATGCTGTTTTGGTGTCGCCGACTAGTCTTTACGGACTGATTCGCAAGATGCACCATAGCGATGCCGCGGCTATATCATGACAAGCGCGCGGCCAAACAGCGCTGCTTGAGGCGCTGCGCATGTGCACGTTTCGTTCTGCCAGAAACAGCACTAGTGGTGTAGGCCATACGCCGACAGTTTCAGGTGAAACGCGAACCGACGCTCAGCATCTGAACGCGCAGACGCCTCAGCTGTGTTGCTTGTTCAGTTTGCGCCAGGCGTCGTAGCTGTCGGATCTCGAACTGATGCCACGGGTTCTGGACGACAATTACCGTCACGATCTACAGACTCCTGTCCCGCTTCTTGGTTGCTTTCCGATGCAAGCCAGTCACGAATAGCCTGAACCAGGGGCGGGCCCCGTTGCATCTGGATTTGCACCTGCGTCGACAGCCTTTTGAGGCCGACCACGCCGGCTGCGAGTTCGTCTTCACCGAGAATGGCGAGCACCGGGATGCCGCGTTCCAATGCATACTGCAGCTGTCGAGCCATCTTGGGTCGTTCAGCGTACAAACATTCCGCCGCTAGATGAGCGCGCCATAGCTCATCACATAATTTCAGACGCTGCACGAGATCTACCTTGCCAATGCCCACCACAAGCACCTGCGTCTTGCTTGCGCGAATGACGCGGCCAGTGGCTTCGGCAAGTTCACGTTCAGCCTCCTCCATTAGGGAAAAGATTCTCTCTATACCGATTGAAGTGCCTACGCAGGGTACGGGTTTCCCGGCAAAGTCCTCCACCAAACGATCATAGCGTCCACCGGCACCGATAGAGCCCAGCGGTGTTGAACCGTCCGTGAGCACGGCCTCGAAAATGAGACCCGTGTAGTAGTCTAGGCCGCGGGCGAGGGCAAGGTTCAGCGTACAACGTTCCAGGACATTGCCCATCGCCTCCAGGTACGAAAACAAGCGCTCGAGATCGGCCAGTGCTTCCTCGGCTCCAAACTTGCCGCAACAGAGGCTGTGGTCGGCCTGGAGCTCGCGGAGCAGCTCCCTGGGCTTGCCCGCTCGCGTCACAAACTGGCCAATCCGATCCGCACATGGTGCGGTTAGGCCTTTCACGTCGATCATTTCCTTTCGTACAACATCCCAAGGCTCCTTGTCGAGTTTGTCAATCGATGAGCAAATGGGTCGCAGAAGCTCCTTCGGCACGCCACATACCTGCAGAATCGCATCCAGTAGACCTCGGTGGCTCAGTTTTACCTGATAGGATCCCAGTCTCTGGCGATGATACGGGCTCAAAGCCGCAAACTCGTCCAACACTTCAATGAGGACTCGAAGGACCTCAGCATCCGGTACCATCGGAGGATGCTGACCAGCAATATCGAAGTCGCACTGGTAAAACTCGCGAAAGCGACCACGAGCGATCGCCGGCTGGTCTCGTCGGTACACCCGACCCAGTTGGTATCGCTTGAGGCTCACAATGCCGTGCGTCGCAAGAAAGCGCGCGAAAGGCACCGTCAAATCGTAGCGGAGGGAAAGCAACTCGCCGCCCTGATCGGCAATGTCGTAGATGAGCTTGCTCTCCTCACCGTACTGACCCAGAAGCGTCTCTTTCAACTCGAAAACAGGCGTTTCGATAGTCACTGCGCCGTGGCGTTCAAAAACAGAGGTCACGAGCGCGAAAACGCGTTGACGTATGGCCATCTGCTCGGGTAGGAAGTCGCGGGTGCCCTTGGGCACCTTGCAGACTCGTCTCCCCGTCGACATCGCACACGTCCTCTCAAGCGCTCTCGTTCGTCGAGGTACTCGGGCACTGCACGAGCGAATGTGTGCAGTAGTTGACTGCGCCAGGAACGCACTACGAAACGACTTGCTCAAGGCGGCAGTCCGTAACGTTACTGCACAGAACATGAGTAATAAGCGTCGTCCCGAGGGTACGAAGTCGTCTGCGGCAGTCGACGACTGGCGGCGACGCGGCGATTGCGGCGCTTCTGGTTGACGATTTCTCTTTGTCTTGACAAAACGTTTACGTTGACCACGGATCACAGACTGCGGGATGGATATCGGTTGTCGACAAAGCATCTGTCATACTGCGCCCTACCTCCAAGCTCCATTTCGCATATCTCCTTTCGGATATACTGGCTGTTTCGCACGTTCCATCGTGCGGCGGTTTCTGGCTTTGAGCACCCGCCGCCGCGCCCCCAACCATTTACACGGATGCATCACGGAGGCAGACTGACATTGCCATACCGTATGAGGCATCGGCTCGAGGCGCCGTTCCTTCAACACAGACTCCACGTGCATAGTCATTCTGGGAGCCTGCAAGTTGCGCACACAGACGTACTGTCTGCTGCAGCGCGAAGCGATATACCAGGAGTCTACTGCTACCAGGGCGACGCCCAAACACAGCCTAACTGCCCCTAATCCCAGAATGATTTGCGTTTCGGACGAGCTGCTCAGACCTCACTACAGCACCAGCTACTGGGTAGCGTACGGAGCGCCTGACCCGCGGACTCGTCCGGCTCGCAGGACCTTCCGCCGAAAAAGTAAACGTTCCGCAGTATGGAAAACTTTTCCTCCTTTTATCGTTCATCGTAGAGAGGGAATGAAATATATATTTGCTGGTAAATCGAGAGTCTCTGTACAATTTTTTCATATAGCGCGTTCCATACGCGCACCCGGGAGATCAGGCCGTCACATGACACGACGGGCATGACGCCGCTGAAGAGAAACGTAATATGGACAACTTGTTGACCTGTTCCTCGAACGTATGCGTTGTAACGGTGTTGAAGTCAGAGCAAAATACAGTGTTTGATCTCAATACTATTTCAACCCTCAATTGGTTGTTCCCAAAAGCTTTTTCGCGGTTTACAGCACAAGCGTTCAAAGTGCGTTCGTTTTCGAGAATAAAAAAGGAAAGTTATGGACAAGAGAGTCGAGGCCTGCGGAGGCCACGTGTCACCAGGTTCGACAAAACACTGGAAAACAGTGCGGGGCCCAGAGCGACAGGAGAAGGGGAAAGAGCAAAACTGGGAGCTCGCACATCAACTGCAACTCGAAAGACGATACAATGACGAGAACGTAGAGAGAGCCTGTCTTCCAGGCCATCTCAGGGCTCCTTACAGGGAAAAGATGCAGGAGGGCATCAGAAACCGCGTCCTATCGTAATCCAGGAGTATTTGAAAAGCTTCTCTTTGATTGATGCATTTGGTGAGGGACCTTTACCATGACGTTACGGACATCAAAACAGTCGAGGTTCCGGAGGAGTTTTTCAGTGTGACCTTCATCCGCCAACTGATGCTTGGCCCAGAGCGAACCTCGACGATAGACGATCGAGTGCGAGCCCTACACCAAACATATGCCTTCTACCGCTTCAACGGTTCTCGATACAAGGGTGACTTGGGCATTGACACCTACAGGGCGATGAGGTATCTCGAAGACTTGAAGAGCCACCTGATCGAAAACCTCGAAAGCTTCATGAACTGCTCCGTCTTCGCGCTCTACGATGGCCTCTCTGTCCGCGGGAGATGGGCGATCATCAATGGCATCACGAACGATCACCAGGATGAAGCGGAGATAGAATGCTTCGGTGCGAAAACATCGTACAGGTGTACGTATGAGAATTCTGTGATCTGTGCAGCCATTCAGGAGCACCTTGCGGTACTGGGGCTTGTCAACCCTGCAGAAAAGGTATCAGAGATGAAAAGAGATACGAAAAGATTCATCCCCTCATTCTGCGCTATTTCGTGTACCTGAACCGAGAGCTCGAACGCAAGGCGGAGATGCAGCTGGGTGAAAAACGAAATGAAGCGCCGGAAAAACGGAAGGCTGCGCTTCTGGAGAAGCGCTTTCACGTCGTTCCGATACGCAACACCATGTTGCACTTCGTGACCATCGAGTCCAGCGTCCTTTACGGCATGATGCAGGAGATCAGTCCGAAGTTCGACGTCAGCCCGGAGGAGTTCACGGGGATAGACTGGGAGACTCATTGGAAAAATGTCTTCGATTTCAAAGGTATCAGGAAGAGCAACACAGAAGCATTCGCAGGCAAGATCGAAACCGATGGGGTATGCATATGTGTACACTCCAGGCGCTTGAGCAGGCATCGTCATATCCTGTCATCGTTTTCGCCCTGGACGAAGCATCAAAAGAGAGAGGCGATCCATATGCTGTACGAGCCGCAGAAGAGCGACTTTGTCGTCGGCGTGGACCCTGGAAAGAAGGATATCATGGCCGTCGCTGTGCCATAGTATGCAAAAGATGGTATCAATGCCAACTTACGCCAAATGGACATGCGTATGTTGAGGTTCTCGACGGCTAGATTCAACAGAGAGTCGGGGATGATAGGTGCCTTGAGGCAAACCGAGGCTTGGAACTCAAGATTGAAGGAGCACCTGGAAGCGGTCAGCAAAGTGACGAGCTGCGGAGCGGACTTTCGGACCTATCTGGAATTCATGGAAACGCACGCTGCGCATGATGAGGACCTGTGGAAGGAGTACATAAAGCCCCGATGGGTTCGTCTGCCTATGGACCTGTACGGAGGGGAGCAGCGTGCATTCGCCAATTTCTTCAATGAGTTCTGCGCCCTCAAAGAAGGCAAGAGTCAAAGGCTCGTAATAGCGTACGGAGCAGGGAGCTCGTTGCCCGAAAATGGGAGCACACCGGCACCGTCGACACAAGCGTTCATCGAGTGCGCAAAGCGTTTTGTCACTGTCGTAATAGTCGAGTTCCGAACGACCTGCGTGCACCATGAGCTGGGCTGTACACTCCAGAAGGTCAGGATGGGGACACAGCCGCCGAGCTCTTCGGGGAAAGAAAATCACGGGGAGCGAACAGAGCAGCCGATGCCACAGAGGGCGCTAGTTCGAGGACTCCTTCTGTTGGACACTACAGTCAGCGCCATGAAACGCAGGGAGTTCGTGAACCGAGACTTCAACGCCGCCATGAACATCAGGCGATGTGCTCTGCTGAAGACGAGACTCCCGGAGCTTACGCGAGCGAACTTCGAGGGTAGCTTCCCGGGCTCGACGTGTGCTGGGGGAAACTGAATCCGACAGCAGTCGACCGGTCAGAAAAGGATGGGAAGCGTCTGCGAGTGGGGAGATATATATTAACCCTCCACTGTTGTGAGACATTTTTCGTTTTTTTACGGTACGGAAAGAATGAGCATAAAACAGACTGGAAGCTGCGCGATTCGGTTTAGCGGCAGGAAGTGCTGCGCAGATGACTCGCCATTGCCCATGCAGTGGCAATATTCTTGCTACCAATGACCATTTTGCGTGTTCAGGTGGTGTCCATCGAGGAAGGACCCCAATATTCCGTTTTGGTGTCGTGCCTTTGGTGGCACCCATCGCCTCCTTCGCAACATCCTCTTTAAACTCAACATACAAGCCCGGATAACCGGCAGCGTGCACACATCCGGGAAGGCTTGCTAGGTCCATCGTCCATGCACCAACAAAATTGTGCCTGGAGACACCCTCTGCCAAGAAGTCGCTGCGCAACTCGCGCCAACAATTCTACGCAGGAGTCTGAGCAGTCTCCGAGTAGTCACCAGCCGTAGCTGCAGCCACGGATTTTCGCGACACACGCTCAAATGCTTTCCTGGCGCCTGGAAGTTTACTCAATCAGCGCAATGCGGTACATGCCTTTGGTATTTCGCAGCACGCATTGTCGTCGTGCATGGACGCTGAAACGCTGTCTATTAAAGAATCCTCTACTCGTATTGTGACGCTGAACACAGCCGCGACTTCACCGAAATGCGTGCCCCAGTGTGTGGACGATGCGTAGCGCCGTACGACATCAACGCTTCTCCAGTGCCTATGCGAGGTTCATACGGAACTCTGAACTGCGGGCTCTGTTCCGGACTTGCGCATTTTCCCGGACTTGGTTTCAGAAATGTAGTCTAGACGTTTGAAGTGCAGCAGTAGGGTCTTGGAGATTCATGCGTGGCTTTAGGATTCTTGGTCGTCTTTTCGATCTGGCGCTTTCGATTCGCTGCCGACGGAGCTCGTAACTTTACGGGAATCAGGATGATTCGCGGCAGCTTCGAACGATGGTTCATAAACTAACCGATACCAATATGCAATGCAGACCCACAAGCCTTCAGGGTTCTTGTTTCCTAGCGTGCAGCATGCGCACACCGTGCATACTTCAAGTTTTCGATTTTTCAGGCACTGGGAAAACAGTGAGTGCAGTGATTCGCGCCAGCGGACTGAGGTGGAAAAGTAGTCGACACCGTTTCTTGATGGCATTCGCACAAGCTCATTCCATAAGCTTACTGAACCTGGTCAAG
>Ga0080006_1144677_pt1 | contig 57008 bp, 38 predicted proteins | sample RS3BMetagenome_FD_69209 | JGI IMG/M metagenome (GOLD analysis project Ga0080006, IMG submission 69209) | Ferric oxide microbial mat and aquatic microbial communities from Rainbow Spring, Yellowstone National Park, USA - RS3B (SPADES... ...
ACCTCCCCATGAGGCCGCGGGCAGACTACCCGCGTAACGGGCGGCACGTCGAAGCCAGGTAACTGGTGCAGCGAAGCCGTCCCGATGGCCAAGTGCCTTGCGCGTCCTCGCTCGATTGAGTGGGCGCCCTGATTCGTTTGTCTTGCCCTTCCCAAAGCCGCTCTCCCTTAACCGGGGAGCGGCTTTTTGGGTTTACTGGAACATTAGTAAAGCAAGCAATCCTCGCGGCGCTGGTTGAACTCTTGTTCGTCGCCGCGCCAGGTCGCGGCGACGTCGAGGGGGGCCGCGTCGTCGGCGACGGCTTCCCGAAGCCAGGTGCCGCCGGTCAGCAGGTCGATCGGGCGCTGCCCCCCGGCGTTCGCGGGACGCCACTCGAACTCGTCCGGCCAGAGGCGATGCAAAGTGCGCAGGAAGGCGTAGCCGGCGAGCACCGGCCGGAAGCTCTCGCGGTCCAGGACGTGGACCTGAACTCCGCCGCACACCTGATCGGTGTGCTTTCGCGCGGACGGACAGAAGTAGGCTGGGCGAAAGTGAACGCCGGGTAGGCTAAGCCGGTTCAACTCGCTGGCCAACCGATGGGCATCCACGTGGGGCGCGCCGAGCAGCTCGAAGGGGTGAGTCGTTCCCCGCCCTTCGCTGGCGGTGCACCCTTCGACGAAGCAGGTTCCCGGGTAGACGACCGCGGTATCCAGCGTCGCGAGGTCGGGCGAAGGCAAAACCCAGGGAAGTCCGGTCTGGTCGTACCAGAGCGTTCGGTTCCAGCCTTCCGCCCGAATGACCGACAGATCCAGATTCAGTTTCTCCGCGGCGTTGAAGTAGCGCGCCAATTCGCCAAGGGTCAGGCCGTGGCGAACCGGGAGGCCCGGTAGTCCGACGAAGGATTCGAAGCCTTCCTTGAGGAGGGGGCCTTCGACCTTTACTCCGCCGATGGGATTCGGCCGGTCCAGGACAACGAATCGCGTGCCAACCTTCGCGGCGGCACGCATGCAGTAGACGAGGGTCGCGGCGCGGGTGTAAAACCGAACTCCGACGTCGAAGATGTCAAAGATGACCGCGTCGAGGTCGGCGAGTGCCGCCTCCTCGGGCCAGAGTCGCGGACCGTGAATGCTGTGAACCGGGACACCGCTGATCGGGTCGATGCCGTCCTCGATCTTGGCGCCGTCTGGTTGGTCGCCCCGGATACCGTGCTCGGACGCGAAAAGGCGCGCGACGCGAACGTCCGGCAGCGACTGAACCACCTCGATCGCGTCGCGGTACTGACGATCGACCGCGCAGTCCGTTGTGATGATCCCAACTCGCTGGCCGCGCAGACGCTCCCCGGCTTCCGCCGCGAGCACGTCCAGGCCAGTCAGAACGTTTCCCACGAGTCCCTCCTCGTTAATTTCCCCATGATAGACTTGAATTTGAGCTATTGGTAGTGTCAGGAGGATGGCGCGGTGGACCGAAACACGTCCGACTTGACGCCCCCAGACGAGAGCCATCTGGGAGCGGCACCGGAGCGACAACAGACCGCGGCGCTGGCTCAGGAACACCTGCGGGCGTCGGCGTTCGTCGCGACCCAGACCGCTAGCGAGTCGGCGACGACGATCGCCGAGATGGCCGAGGTTGTGATCGCGGCATTGCGGGTGGGGAACAAGGTGATGTTCTGTGGGAACGGCGGAAGCGCCGCGCAGTCGCAGCATCTGGCCGCCGAACTCACCGGCCGCTATCTCCGCGAGCGTCGGCCCCTTCCGGCGCTCGCTTTGACGACCGATACCTCGGCGATCACCGCGATTGGCAATGACTACCGCTTCGAAGAGATTTTTCGTCGCCAACTCGACGCGCTGGCGTGCTCCGGCGACGTTTTGATCGCGCTCAGCACCAGCGGCAACTCGCCGGACGTTGTCCTGGCGGCGCAGGCGGCGCGTCTCAAAGGGGTAAGCGTGCTCGCGTTGACCGGTCAGCACGGCGGCGAACTGACCAAGCATTCCGATCTGATCCTCCAGGTTCCTTCGGTAGATACCCCGCTTGTCCAGGAAGTGCACCTGATGGTCGGCCACATCCTCTGCGACGCGGTGGAGCGCGCCGTGATCGCCGCGCCGGATACCTTCGGCGTGGGACGCCTGGTGTGACCTCGTCGCGCCAACGACCGGGATCTCCCTCCGGTGAACTGGGCCGGCCGGCGCTGGTCGAGCAGATTCGGACGCTGATTCAGGAGACCGGGCCGATCACTTTCGCGCGTTTCATGGAACTGGCGCTCTACGCTCCGGACCTGGGCTACTACGCCACGCTCCGTACGGGCGCGCGAGACGAATCTGGCGCGCTCGCCGACTTTCAGACGAGTCCGCAGGTGCACCCGCTGTTCGGCCGGCTGGTCGCCACGGAACTGCTTGAGATCTGGCGCGCGCTAGGTCGGCCGGAACCGTTCGTCATCGCCGAACCCGGCGCCGGAGCCGGCGAGTTGGCCGAACAGATTCTGGCCGGGTTCGCCGAGCGCGAGCCGACGATTTCGGTCGTCTATCACGCCGTGGATGGTCGGGCGCCCCCCCAGGAAACGACCGAGGCGCCGGTGTGGTGGTCCAACCTGAGCGAACTCCGCCGGGCGGGAACGCGCGTCCACTGTCTGATCTCCAACGAGTTCTTCGACGCGCTGCCGGTACATCGTCTCGCCCGCATAGATGGCCGGTTGCGCGAGGTGTACGTCGACTGGACCGAGGATGGCTTCGCCGAGAAGTTCGGGCCGCTGTCCGACCCGGCGCTCGCCGGGGTGCTTGGCGAGCGCGGCGACGCCGAGGGCTGGCGCGGCGAAGTCTGCGGCGTCCTGAACGACGTTTTGGAGCAGTTGGCCGGGCTCGTCGACAACGGGGTGATTCTGACAATCGACTACGGTTATGGGGTCGCCGACGGCCGGCTCGGCGGACCCCCCGGCGAGACCCTCGTCGCCTACCATCGCCACAACTGGAACGACGACGTCTACCGTCGGGTTGGCCGGCAGGATCTGACCAGCCACCTGGACTTTGCCGCGCTGTTTCGCCTGGGGCGCCACTTTGGCCTGGAGCCGGCCGGCGCGCTGACCCAGCGCGACTTCCTGCTCTCTCGCGGCCTGGCGGACGAGACCGAACGCTGGGCTGTTCTCCAAACAACTCCTGGCCGCCAGTGGCAAACCCGCTTCGCCAGTGCTGACCTGATTCGCCCGGACGGCCTCGGCCGCCTCAAAGTCGCGGCGCAGCGAAAGGGAGCGGTGGAGTACTCTCTGGAGTCGAGGCTTTAGCCCAATCCAGAGATACCAAACTGTCTTTTCAACGTCTTCTTTCCACCAGATACTCGACAAACTTTTCGCGAAAGACTGAGATGTCGAACTTGTCGCGAACGAAGGCGCGGATCCGCTGGGAGTTGTAGGCGCGGTGGTCGAAGCGCTGGAGAGCGTCGACCAGGCTATCCACGGTTTGTTCCGAGAAGTAGCTTCCGGTTTCCCCCTCCAGGATTGTCTCGCGGGTGCCGCCGCGACCGTAGGCGATGACTGGCCGGCCAGCGGCCTGAGCCTCGACCGGGGTGAGGCCGAAGTCCTCTTCGCCGGGGAAGATCAGCGCGCGGCAACCGGCGTAGAGGCGGCGGAGGGCCGCTTCGTCGGCCTTGCCGACGAACTCAATCGTCGGACCGGCGAGTTTCTCCAGCGCGGCCCGCGAGCGCCCGCCCCCGACGACCTTCAGGGGCAGTTTGAGGCGATTACACGCTTCGATCGCGAGGTCTACCCGTTTGTACGGGATCAGGCGCGAGACGGTGAGGAAGTAATCGCCGACCTCGTCGCTGGGGGGAAACGAATCGACCTCGATCGACGGGTAAATGATCTCCGATTGCCGGCCGTAGCAACGCTTGATTCGCTCTTGAACGACCCGAGAAATGCCCACGAAATCGTCCACCCGCTGCGCCACCCGGTAATCCCACTGCCGTAAGAGCGGGACCGACGGTTGGAGGGCGAGGCGGGTCGACCGACCGACGCCTTCCAACTGAACGTACTGATCGAAGGTCCAAAGAAAGCGCGGCGGCGTCAGGCAGTAGGAGACGTGACTTCCGCGGGGCGCCCGCACCCCGTGCGAGAAACCGCTGGTCAAGCTGAGCACCAGGTCGTAGCCGGAGAGATCCAGCGATTCGAAGGCCAGGGGATAGAAAAAGAGCATCAGTTGGTGCTTGGTTCGCGAGAAGGGAACCTTCTGGAGAAAACTCGTCCGAATATCCCAATCCCGGTAGGCCTTCGGGAAAACCCGCGGCTCGAACATCGAAGTGTAGATGGGCGCGTCCGGGAAGAGGTCGTGAAGTTGTTCGAGGATTCGCTCGGCGCCGCCGTACTGATTCAGCCAGGAGTGAACGATTGCCACCCGGCCGAGCGAGGTCGTGGTTACTTTCAGTTTATACCCTTTCTGGTGTCCCGCCCGAGCGGGAGGTTGGGAGGTCGCCCGGGATAATCTTAGCCAGCCGGCGCCGGTTCGAGGCGCGGCGCGACGACGTGGCGCGGGATGAACTGGGTCGCCACGAGGGAGCCGGCGATGAAGATGGCGCCAACCAGGAATGGGACCTCAAACCCGAAAGCGTTCCAGAGCGTGCCGCCGAGGATGGGGACGATCAGGGCGGGGACGTGCATCATCGTCACCCCGGTCGCGAGGCTCGGTCGCAGGTCGGCCGGCGCGGCCACTTTCTTCAGGTACGTGCTGACCCCAATTTCGGGGAGTAAGACGACGTTGTACACCACGTAGAGCGCGGTCGCGACGACGGCATCGTGCCAGAGGGCGAAGCCGAGAAAGCAGCCGAGCATTCCCAGATAGCCGAGCGTCATCAGCGGGCGCTCCCCGAATCGATCGATCAGGCGGCCGACGACCGGCGAGAGCACCGCGCTGCTAACCGCGGTCAGGATAAAGAGAATGGCGATTGTCTGGACCGACTGCTGGTAATGCTGCACCAGCAAGAAGATCCCGAACGCCTGGAAGAACTCGAAGCGACAGCCTTCGAGAAAATTCAGGGCGTAAAAGAGAGTGTACTTGCGCTTCACCACCGCCCGTTGGGGAGACCGCTCGACGATCTGTCCCGGGAATCGCAGGATGGTGAGCGTTCCGATCAGCATGGTGACGCCGGAGATCGCGAAGGCGAGCGGATAGCCGACCCGATTGACCGCGAAGTACACCGCGCCCATGCCCACCAGTCCGGCGATGAAGCCGACCGCTTGCAGATCGCCGAGAACCCGTCCGGCGTCGTCCTTCTTCGCCACGGCCAGGCTGAACGAGCCATTCAGGGTGATCCAGAGGTGGAAGCCCAGACTCGCGAAAAGAACCGGCGGCACGATCGTTCCGAACGACGTCGCGGTACCGTAGGCGTAGTAGCCGACGGCCATCACCAGGAAGCAAACGCCCGCCAGTCGAGCCGGCGCGAACCGCATGGTGGCCGCGGCGAGGACGATCGTGAGAAAGCCCGGAATTTCCCGGGCGGTGATGAGCAGCCCCATTTGTTGCGGCTGAAGGCCGAGGACGTTGACCCAGAAGTTGTTTTGAATTGTCCGGCTCACGCCCAGCGAAAAGCTAAAGGCAAAGAGGGTTGCCGCCAGGATGAGGAAAGGGTAGGACCTTCGGAAGATCACCGGTTTCTCCTCGCCGCCTTCGCCTAAAATGCGCCGGGTAACTCGCCGTCGCCGGCCGCCTTGACTCTTTCGCCGACGCGCGAGCGATCGTCGGCCGGCTTTGCCGCGAACCACCAGAAGACGGCGGCGACCAGACAGATGACGATCGAAAGGTGAAAGGTCGCGTGCAGGCCCTGAACGAACGCCACGGCGGTTGCCGGCGAGAGGTGAACCGAGTTTCCGAGGAAGAGTTGATTCTGGGCGTCCGGCGGAATCGCCGCCGCGGCAATCGCCAGCGAGAGGGCATAGCTGACGACCATGCCGCTGTTTCGCCAGGTGGCAAGAGTTGCCGACGCGACGCCAAGGCGATTACTCGGCGCGGCGCTCATGGCAGCGGTGGTGTTCGGCGCCCAGAAGAGGCCACTCCCGGCGCCGAAGAGGAGGAGACCAAAGACGACATAAAAATAGGTGCTGTTGACCTGGAGGGTGCTCAGGATGATCAGGCCGAGGGTCTGGGCGAGCAGGCCGATGGCGACCGGTCGGCGCGGGCCGAGGCGGTCGGCCAGCACTCCCCCGAAGGGGCTGATCAACGAGTTGACGATCGAGAGCGGCACCAGCGCGAACGCCGCGGTCAGCGGGCTCTGGTTCTGGACGACCTCCAGGTAATAGACGACGAGCAGATTGACCGCGAAGACCGCCAGCGACTGTAACGTCGCGGTCACAACCGCGGCGGTGAAGACCCGGTTGGCAAAGAGGCTGAAGTCCAGAATGGGGAACTCGCGGCGGCGGCTCCAGAAGTAGAACGTCGCGGACAGAGCGAGCCAGGCGACAAACAGGCCGACAATCGTCGGCGAGGTCCAACCCAGGCTAACTCCCTGATTGAGCGCGAAGAGGAGCGCCACCAGCGCGCTGCTAAAGAAGACCGCTCCGAGCGCGTCAAAGCGCTCGCCGCGGTTGCGCGTCGAGATTTCGCGGAGCAAGAGAAACGCCGCGGCGGTGCCGACCACGCCAATTGGCAAATTGACCAGAAAGACCCAGCGCCAGGACGCGCCGGCCAGGATCAAGCCGCCGACGAGCGGTCCAGCGATATTACCAATCGCCCAGACGACCGCGTTGATCCCCATCGCCCGGCCGCGCTCGTTGACCGGAAACGCCTCGGTGATGATCGCCATACTGTTGGCCAGGAGCATGGCGCCGCCGAGCCCCTGGAGGAGCCGGAAAACAATCAGTTGCAGGTCGCTCGTCGCCAGGCCACAGAGGACCGACGCGATGGTGAAGACGACGAACCCCAGGTTATACATTCGGACGCGGCCCAGGAGGTCAGCCAACCGGCCGAAGGTGAGCAGCGCGACGGTGCTCATCAGGTTGTAGCCCATCAGAACCCAGATCAGGCTGTTCAGGTCGGCGTGGAGGTCGGTCATGATCGGGGGGAACGCCAGGATGACGATCGACGAGTCGATGGCGAACATCAACGCGCCGATGGTGGTGACCGCCAGGGCGACCCACTTATACGGGATACCAAAGAGGTCCGGCGTGGTGATCTCGCCCGAGGTAACCGCGTGGGCTTGTGAGCCGAGTTTCATGAGTCTCCTCGCCTGACCGACGTGCCGCCGTCACTGGCTCTGAAAAGAGCGCTAATCACGATTCTACCTGGGCCCGGCGCGGGTTTCCAGAGTGAGAAGGATCGCGAGCCCGGATTCACGGCTTTCCGCCGAGGCTGATCGTCGCCAGGATAACTCGGTTGTCTGCCTGGTGAACCCCGTCGGGCGTGATCACCGGACCGAGACGCGCGCCGCTGATCGGATCGTACATGCCAACCTCGATCTGGTAGTCGCCGGCCGCCAAATCCTTCGGAAGGGGGATCGGATGCTCGTCGACGATGGTTTGCCCGGCTTGCCAGAAGAGCGTCGGCAAGGTGTTATGCGCTGGAAAGTCGTCGTTCTGGCCGACAACCAGACTCCGGTTCTTCAGGACGTGAGTAAAGACCTTGTAGGACTTACTCGTCGGGCCGGTGGCCTGCCAGTACAGCGTGAGCGAGAGGGTGCCGCCGGGCTGCCGGCTTCCTCCGATGGTATACCCGCGTAGTTCGACCGTGGGAGCCGTGCCGAAGGTCACCCGGGTGGTCACCCGCGGCGGGCTGGCCGTGGTCGTCAGCGCGGTGGCTGGTTGGGGAACCGCCAGGACGGCAACGCGCCCTTCGCTGGCGGTTTGCCCGTTCAGGGTGGCCGACCAGGTTTGGTCGCGCGAGGTGGCGTCGAGCGGAATCGGCAGACTGAGCGGTAGGCGGACGATGCCGTTGCCGGCCGGAATGGCGGTTTGAATCTTCGCGAGCGCCGGATCTCCGAGCTGCACGACGAGGGTGCCTCCCGCGCCGCGGCGGTCGACGTCGACCGCCAGGTTCGCGACCTGACCGGCTCGGTAACGATCGAGCGCTTCTTCCCAGCCGACGAGGGTCAGGCCGCCGGCGCTCAAGGCGTGTTGAGGCGCGGCCGGATGAAAGAATGGTCCGAAGGCGAGCAAGCTCGCGGCCCGTTGCGGGGTTCGGGCGTAGAGAATCAGTTGCTTCGAGCCAAACTGCCAGGAGTAACTCGCGACGGCACGCTTGGCCAGCCACTGCTCGTAGAGATGGTGGGGATCCGCGCGCAGTGCGTCCTCGTTTTCCACTAACCAGAGGCCGTCGTGGATCGACCAGGTCGGCTGGAGTTGGCGATCGACCGACCGCGGGGTTATCGGTTGAATGGCCGAGACGACGAGGAACGGCCCGTTCCGATGGTAGGCGAACATCGGCCAATCCAGGTCGGTATGCAACAACACTTCGTCGTTGGGGTGACTGTAGGCATTTAACGTCGCGACCAGGGAGGGATAGTCGTCTTCGCGGTAGCGTTGTCCGTAGTAGTCGGACAGGCTCCAGCCCTGAACCGCGATCACCGCGGCAACCAGCAGCGCCGTGACCGGTAGCCACCAGCGTCCGCCGAGCCGGCCCAGCGCGCCGAGCGCTGCCGCCGCGAGGAGATCGTACGCCGCCGCGTACGGCATGAGGTAGCGGGCCTCCAACGGGGGAACGTAGCCGATGGAGTGGGGCACGACGACGAGCAGCCAGACCAGGAGCATGGGTAAGAGGACCGCCGAGGCGAGGAGCAGCATGCCGCCGCGGAGCCAGACCCGACGTCCGGGGAGCAAGGTGAGCGTCAGGCCGGCGATGGTCAACCCGAGCAAGGCGAGGGTCGGCAGGACGTAGCGATTCAGATTGGTGGAGATGCCGAGGGTGAGCAGGGTCGCGTAGAGATTGGCGAAGAAGATCGGCCCCCCGGTCGTGGTTTGCGCCGACCAGCTCTTGAGGTGGCTCAGCATGAAGATCAGCCAGGGGACAAAACTGACGACGGCGAGAATTGCCAGCGCGGCCAACCGTCCGAAATACGTCACGCGTTGCCGCCAGGTCGGTTCGGCTACCGCCCGAGCGAGCCAGTACAGTCCGTCGACGATGGGCAGCAACGCGAGCAGGTAGAGCGTCCAGAATCCGGCCGCGGTCGCCAGGACGTAGCCGATGGCGTCCCGAGTTGTATAGCGCTGGCTGAGCCGGGTCGCGAAGAGGAGATTCAGGGCCGCCAGTAAGCCGGCCAGGGCGTACATGCGGGTTTCCTGGGACCACCAGACCGAAAAGCGCGCGCTGGCCAGGAGTGCCGCCGCGATGATCGCGACGCCCGGCACGTCCGGCAGGAGGGTCCGAGCGAGTTTCCAGAGGACGGCAACGCTCGCCGTGCCGAAGACGACCGACAGGAAGCGCACGCTGAACTCGCCATCTCCGGCCCAAAGCCGCCAGAAATGGAGGAGCGCGAAGTACAGCGGCGGGTGGGTATCCCCGGCGGTCCACTGGACCATCCGCGCGAGGGAAAGGCGTGCCGCCCAGACCGAAACGCCCTCGTCGAACCAAATCGTTGCTTCGCGAAGGAGGACGAGGCGAAGCCCAAACGCGACCAGCAGCACGACTCCGAAGGCGAGGTGCTCCCGAACGACCCTCCACAAGATTTGGCGAGGGGATGGCGGGAGTTCTTGCTCTCGCGGGGGGAGGGTGAGGGCATCGGCCCGCGGGCCGACGCTGGCTCCGAGCAGGTTCTCACGCATGGGGTTCTCGGAATAGCGTCATGTCCGCCATTCTATAACGAAAGGAACCGGTCGGGAAAGAAAACCGGCGCCGGAGGTGATATCATCCACCGGTAATTGCCCAGGACGGTTGGCGTGAGGTCTTTCGGCACGGCTGGCGGGATGTCTGAATCACGACGCGCTTTTTTGCGGCGGACCGGCGGGGCCCTAGCGCTTGCCGCGGCGACGCTCGTTGGCTGCGCGCCGCCGCCAACGCCCTCGCCGCGGGTGCGTCTGCTCGGCGCGGTTCATCCGGTGGGCGCGGTGCAGAAACTCATCGAAGAACATCTCGGCGCCGCGGCGGGTGAGGCGAAGGTCCAGCTCGACTTTACCCCACTTGCCCCGAACGACCTCCGGGCCAAACTACCGGTGAGCGCCGCGGCCGGTCAATCGCCGGATCTGGCGCTGGTGGGGGAGCCGGACGTCGTCGAGCAGGCCGGGCTCGAACGTACCCGTGACCTACGGGGTACCCTGGACCAGGTGACCGGACTCAACGGCGAGTTGTTGCCTCCGCTACGGGAGCTGGTTGCCAGCGGACCATTTCTCGATCGTCCGTCCTGGCAGCCCGCGCCGGCCTACGGAATTCCGTACTACACCTACGGCTGCGTTCTACTCGTCCGGAGCGACCTCGTGGGGAGCGCGCTGCCAATTCCGGCGCCGGGAACCTCGCTCAGCTTCGACGATTTGCGTGGCGCGGTGGTCAAACTGACCGACGCCGGGGCCAATCGCTTCGGTTGGGGCGCCGCGCTGCCAATTGGCGACCTGACGGATCAAATCGGCCAGGTGGCGTTTCGGGCCGCCGGGGCGGCGCTCTTCGACGACATCGGCTATCGCGTCGTGCTGAACGCGAGCGATGCCCAGAACGCGCTCGCGGCGATTTCCCGCCTGTATCGCGGCGACGCCGGGGACGCGCTGGCCCCGGCGGGAGTCCTCGATTGGTCGGTGGCCGATCAAGTGGCGGCGTTTCGGAGTGGCCGAGTCCTCCAGACCCTCGACCTCGGCGGCCTGTACCCGGCGTTGACGGACCCATCGCTTCGCCAGGCGACGCTGGCGCTGCCGTTGCCGGCCGGGCCGAAGGGCTGGAATGCCGGGGCGACCTCGACTCACTTCGTGGTCTTCGCGACGAGTCGAGTAGCCGACGCCGCCGGCCGGCTCGTGCAGCGCGTTCTCCAGCCGGCCCGCTACGACGCGCTGATTCGCCTGGGGCAGGGCTCGTTCATCCCCCCATACGCTTATGCGACCAAGGGACCGTTCTGGGATAGCGACCCCAATCTGCCGGTGTACGTCGGGGCGACACGCGGGGATCCGGCGCACAACTACGGTCTGGTCGGCCTCGGCACACCGGCTCCGTCGACCCTCGCGGTCGCCCGGGTTCGGGGAGCCTGGCTCCTGGCAAACGCGCTACGCCAACTGATTCAGCAGCCCGACAACGCCCCGGCGATCGCGAGCGACCTCATCGATCGCGCCACCGCGCTCGCCCAGGTAGCTCCCCTCCTCCAACCCACCCCGACCCCGGTTGCCCTGCCCCCGTGGTTCAACGGGCTGTAGGCGAAAGCGTATTTGAAAGCCCGCGGCTTTCCCGTGGGTAGGGGCAGGCCCCTGTGCCTGCCTGGGCCTTTGCTATCGGCAGTCGCGATGGTCGTGGTTCGGTCAGGCTGAGGGAACGGGTGGGGGACAGGGCCCCCTCCCTACGCACTTGTTACTTCTGAGACTCAGTTGAGAATCAGCACCGGCGTCGCCGTATCGGGCGCGGCGTAGCGTTCGTTCTGGCCGGCCGGGACGCTGGGGTTGGTCAGGTTAAAGAGGTATTCGCCGTCGGCCCAGGTGACGTTAATGCAGCCGTGGCTTTGCGCGGAGCCAAAGTGATCGTGCCAGTAGGTGCCGTGAATCGCCGCGCCGCCATCGGTGAAGTACTGGGTGAAGGGCACGTTAGGGAGATCGTAACCGGCCTGCTGGATACCCATGGACCGGCTGGTCATGCGATCGAACCGGAACTTTGCCTGGGTCGCGTAAACGCCGGTTGGCGTCTGGCGTCCAACCAGGCCGAGGCTGACGTAGGTCACGAACTTTGCCGTGCCGTTTTGCACGAAGGTCAGGCTCGAGGTTTTGCGATCGACCACGATCCAGGTGTTCGGATGAGCGCCCGGAGGCGCGGTGGTGTTTGCCCGGGGCGGAGCGACCCGCGACACGAGCGAGCTATGAACCCAGGCGCCGGCGAACCGACCGCCGTCGATGCGATACCAGATCGGGCTTCCCAGGACGTTTTCGCCGCTTTGCCGGGCGAGGACTTTGACCATGTCGCCGGCCGGCAGGTCGCCAACCGACGGCGCCTGGGTCGTGGGGCCGAGGCGCACGTGGGCATCGCTAACGATCGCGCCCCACCAACCGTCTGGCGCTGCCGAGGCGCCGGGGAGAGTCCACCTGGCGGCCCAGGGGTTGCTGGACGGGCGAATCGAGTCGAGGGTGACGTAGCCCTGGGTCGTCGCCCACCAGATTCCGTTATCGCCGTTCACGCCTTCCGCGGCGCCGGTGACTCGGAGCAAGTCGCCTTGAGTATCGGTCAGGCGGATCGGACCGTGGGCGTCTGGATAGGCGTAAACGCTCACGCTCGGAACGACGACATCGGCGACCCAGGGGGTTTGGACGTGGGTTACCGCGCTGGAGGGAATCCAACCGACGTTCGTGCCGGTCCAGGCGCTCCCATCGGGCGCGATTGCTTCGTTCAGATCGACGAGCATCGCGCCTTTGCCGAGCGGACCGATTGTCGGCGAGTTCGGATTGGCCTGAGTGTGGGTGACAACATTGGTCGTCACCTGAATCTGATCGACTTCGCCAAAGCGATCGGCCGCCTCGCTGGTCCCACTCGTCAGGAACCAGAGCGCGGTAGCGAACAGGATTGCGCAGGTGACGATGATGCGGGGGCGGAGACGCCCGAACCGAACCTCGGAAGTGACAGACGAATCCATGCGATCAACTCCGCGGGCAAAAGAAGTGCGGCAACAGCCAGCCAGCAACTTCTTCTTCGCAGAGAGTGTGCCCGGGCACGGGGGCTGGGGGTTGGGGACTGGGGTTTGGGGGTCGGGGAATTGGTCACTCGGTAGCTGGTATCTAGCGAGACGTAGGCGGGGTAGCGCAACCGCTACCGGACAGGGAAGGAAAGACGCCGCGATGACAACTCCAAAAGCCGAACGAATACTCTAACGTTCAGGCAGGCACCCAAGCTCACGGAAAAGTGCTAGAATTGGCAACACTCCAATAGCTACGAGTGAGGCGCCTGATGTCTCGACCGCCTAACCCGAACGGAACGCCGCCCGACAAGCCGATCGACCAGTACGAACACCTCGACAAGACTCGCCTCAATAATCCGCCAGTCGGACTGGTGACAGCCAGATCCGACGCCGCGGCTCCGCCGAAAACCTACGCCTTTGATCCCCATCTCGACCCCCAACTCGTCTGGGCCGGCAAGGCCGAGCGGACCAGTTTCGACGTCCCGACCGTTTCCCTCCACGTCCACGAGCGAATCGATCCGCTCACTATCGTCAACGCGGTGCGCAAGGACGGCGAGCCGGCTGGCGCCGCCGAGCAGTTCGTTCAGGGCTCCCTCTTCGAGCAGCCGATCGAAAGGCCTCCCCTGCGGCAGGCTCTCGATTTCTACCGTCACTCCCACTCGTGGTCTAATCGCTTGATCGCTGGCGATTCCCTTCTGGTGATGAACTCACTTCTTGAAAAGGAGGGGCTAGCCGGGCAAGTCCAAATGGCGTACATCGACCCTCCCTACGGGGTTGATTACGCCAGCAACTTCCAGCCCTTTACCAACACCCGTACCGTGCGGGATCGAGATGGCGACCTTACCCAAGAGCCGGAGATGGTCCATGCATTCCGCGATACTTGGGTGTTGGGTGTCCATTCCTACTTGACATATCTACGGGATAGGCTTCTTCTCGCTTTTGAATTACTCTGCCCAACAGGTTCTGTGTTTGTACAGATCAGTGATACAAATGTCCATATGGTCCGGTCATTGCTAGACGAGGTCTTCCTACCAGATAACTATATGGCACAGATTATCTTCCGCAAGAAGATGATGCCGCTCAGCAAGAAGCCGGGCTGCGAATCAATGACAGACTACATATTGTGGTACACGAAATCGAAGCCCGACGCGGAACGAAAAATCCACAAACTGTTCCGCGATCAACTCATCGAAGGAGATCCGAGCTGGTCCGACGTGGAGTTGGCGAATGGTACCAGACGTTCCATGACTGCATCCGAGATCTCTAACCACAAGAATCTGCCGAAAGGAAGTCGCGTATACCAAACCATATCGATGAAGCCACGTGAGTATCGTAGGAACCAGGACTTTAATTTCGAGTTTCAAGGCAGGATCTACCCCCCGCCAGGCGGCCGCGTAGAAGCTACCCCCGATGGAGTCCATTGCTGGTCAACGACTCCAGAGGGGATGACAGCACTGGCCCAGAAGCGGCGCATCCAAGCGGACGGAAATTCCTTGCGCTACGTACTCTTCCACGGCGACTACCCGGTTACGCGCCTTACCGGGTTGTGGGGGGACACCGCACCTGCCCACGACCTACGATACGTCGTTGAGACGTCTCCCCTCGTTGTTCAACGCTGTCTGCTGATGGCTACCGATCCCGGCGACATCATCTTCGATCCAACCTGTGGCTCTGGTACAACTGCATACGTCGCCGAACAGTGGGGACGGCGCTGGATCACCTGCGATACCTCCCGCGTCGCCACCACCCTCGCCAAACAGCGACTGATGACCGCAAGCTTCGACTATTACGATCTGGCCCGCCCGACCGAAGGCGTCGGCTCCGGCTTCAAATATAAAACCGCTCCTCATGTCACACTCAAGTCGATTGCCAACAACGAGCCGCCAGCAATCGAAACCCTCTACGATCAGCCTACTGTCGACAAGAACAAAGGCCGCGTCACGGGCCCCTTTACCGTCGAAGCCGTTCCGGCGCCGTTGGTCAAACCGCTGGACGAGGTCGAAGCGCAACCCCTACCTGCCGACGCGTCTGTCGCGCGATCCGGTGAGACGGTCCGCCAGGCGGAGTGGCGCGACGAATTGCTGAAGACCGGCATTCGCGGCCAGAATGGCCAGATTGTCGCGTTCAGTCGCGTCGAGCCGCTGGGCGGAACGCGCTGTCTCCACGCGCTCGCCGAAACGAAGGAGGCCACACCGAAGCGCGTCGTCGTCTCCTTCGGACCGGACTACGCGCCCCTGGAGCAACGGCAGGTGGAGGCGGCGATCGACGAGGCGTATAACCTCTATCCGAAGCCCGACCTCGTCGTCTTTGCCGCCTTCCAGTTTGATCCGGAAGCCGCGAAGGACATCGACGAGGTCCCCGTGGCTTCCGTCGGCTTCACCCTCCTCAAGGCGCAGATGAATACCGATCTGCTCACCGACGATCTCAAGAAGAAGCGCGCCAGCAACCAGAGCTTCTGGCTCATCGGTCAGCCGGACGTCGAGGTACGGCGCATTGCCAACGGCGTGGACAAAGGCAAGTGGCAAGTCGAAGTGCGGGGCTTCGACTACTACAACCCGAAAACCGGCGCGATCGAATCCGGCGACACCGCCAAGATTGCCATGTGGCTGTTGGACCCGGACTACGACGGCCGCAGCCTTTTCCCTCGCCAGGTTTTCTTCCCCCTCGCCGGTCCAAACGACGGCTGGTCGCGTCTCGCCAAAATCCTCAAGGCCGAGATCGACGAAGAACGTATCGAAGCCTTCCGGGGAACCGAGTCGCTTCCCTTCGCGCTGGGCGATCACCGACGGGTCGCGGTGAAGATCGTCGACGACCGTGGCATCGAGAGCCTGAAGATCATTCGGGTAGATCGATGAGTAGCGCGACGATCACCCAGCTCATCGTCAACTCGCCCTACGCCGCCCCGGACAAACACTGGAGCTACGAACGCACCACGCGCCTCTTCAACCTTATCGCAGGCCGGCGTCCGGCGGGCTACGTTCGGGCCACCGAGGGCTCCCGCGCCTTTGACGATCCGGGCGAGTTTGTCGCCTTGCCTCGTGTCAACCAGATTCGGCCGCGCGTCGACGACTGGCGGGCCCGCGGCTACCCCGGCGTGACCGGTCTTACCCGCCGCCTCCTCGACCACTGGCAGGATCCGGATGAGCGGGCCGACCGCCGTTTTTTCTTCTGCCAGATTGAAGCGATCGAGACGCTGATCTGGCTGGCGGAAGCACCGGATGCGGAGAAGGTCGGCATCGAGATTCCGAGCGATGGCGGCGCGTTCCAGCGTTTGTGTTCGAAGATGGCAACCGGCTCGGGCAAGACGATCGTGATGGCGATGCTCGTTGCCTGGCAGGTGCTCAACAAGGTTGCCTATCCGCAGGACAAGCGCTTCTCGAAGAATGTCCTGGTCGTCGCGCCGGGGCTGACCGTGAAGAGCCGCCTCCAGGTGCTCCTACCCAGTTCCCCGGGCAACTATTATGACGCCTTCAACATCGTCCCGCCCGGCCTCACCGAGTCGCTCCGCCAGGGGCGCGTGCTCGTCCGGAACTGGCACACCCTGAAACCCATCGATCCCGACGCCGGACCAAAAGTGATCAAGAAGGGGCCAGAGAGTGACGAGGCGTACTGTCGCCGGATCCTCGGCGAGCTAGCCAACGCGCGTAGTCTTGTCGTGATCAACGACGAGGCCCACCACGCCTGGCGCGTTCCCCCGAAGTCCCGCATCCCTGGCGTTGCCAGGGATGACGTCGAAGAGGCCACGCTCTGGGTCGGCGGTCTCGATCGCATCCACCAGGCACGGGGCATCCTTAGCTGCTTTGACCTGACGGCTACTCCCTTCGCGCCGACCGGTCGGCGGAGCGGCGACGAAACCCTCTTTGAATGGGTCGTCAGCGATTTCGGCCTCAACGACGCGATCGAGGCCGGCCTCGTCAAGACACCGCGCGTCGTCATTCGCGACGACGGGACGCTCAACCGCGATTACCGCTCGCGGCTCTACCACATCTACGCCGACCCCGAGGTCAAGGACGACTTGAATCGTCGGGCCGAGGAGCACGAGCCGCTGCCCGACCTGGTGACCAACGGCTATTACCTGCTCGGCAAGGACTGGCTCGAAACCCGCAACGCCTGGGAAGCCGCCGGCTATCCGACCCCGCCGGCCATGATTACCGTCGCCAACCGCACGGAAACCGCGGCACGCGTTGCCTACGCGTTGAGCCACGGCAAGGTCCGCATCGACGAGCTGAGCGTGCCGGGTCGCACTCTCCACATCGACTCCCGCGTGCTCGCGGTTGCCGAGTCCCGCGAGGAAGCCGAGCTGGAGGTATCCTCTCCCGAGGCCGACGAAGACGAGGAAGCCACGCCTAGGCAGCAATCCAAAAAGGAACGCGCCGAGCTACTGCGTCAGATGGTGGATACCGTTGGCCAGACCGGCAAGCCCGGGGAGAAGATCCAGAGTGTCATCTCGGTCGGGATGCTCTCCGAGGGGTGGGACGCGAAGACGGTCACCCACATCATGGGCCTGCGCGCCTTCACCAGTCAGCTGCTCTGCGAACAGGTCGTCGGGCGTGGCCTCCGCCGCACGTCCTACGATGTTAATCCGGAGACCGGCCTCTTCGAGCCGGAGTACGTCAACATCTTCGGCGTGCCGTTCACTTTTCTGCCTCACGAGGGCGCTGACGGCCCGCCGCCGCCGCCACCCCAACCCAAGACGTTGATTCAGCCGCTCGCCGACCGTGCCCCCTACGAGATTCGCTGGCCGAACCTCATCCGGATCGAGCACGAGTATCGCCCGACGCTGAGCCTCGAACTATCCAAAATCGAGGCCTTGACGCTCGACGCGAGCGAGACGGCGACCCATGCGGAATTGGCCCCGATCCTCGCCGGCAAGCCCGACGTCACCCACCTTACCGACATCGAGCTCCTCGACCTTGCCCGGCGCTTTCGCCTGCAGAGGATCGTCTTCGAGACCGCGCGCGACGTGTTCGATCAGATGCGCCCCTCCTGGAAAGGGAATCGCGACGTCCTGATCGCCCAGCTCATCCGCCTCGTCGAGCAGGTTCTGGCGGGTGATCGGATTTGGATCGTTCCTCCCCTATTTAACCAGGACGAGCTGCGCCGCCGGATCATTCTGACCTTGAACATGAATAAGATTGTTCAGCACATCTGGGAAGCCATTCGCCTGGAGAACACCGCGAGTCTCGTCCCGGTCTTCGACTCCGAGCGGCCAATCCGTTCCACCGTCGACATGCGGCCCTGGTACACTGGTAAACCCTGCGCCTTTACCGAGGATTCCCACATCAACCAGTGCGTCTTCGACAGTACCTGGGAAGCCACCGAAGCTTACGAACTGGACAAGAATCCTCACGTCGCGGCCTGGGTCAAGAACGATCACCTTGGCTTCGAAATTGTCTACATCTTCCGCGGCGTCGTCAAAAAGTACCGCCCGGATTTCCTCGTCAAGCTTACCGACGGAGCGACCCTCGTCCTGGAAGTCAAGGGCCGGGACACCGAAGAGGCGAAGGCGAAGCGCGCCTTCCTCGACGAGTGGATCCGCGCCGTCAACGCCGGCGGCGGCTTTGGGGAATGGCGATGGGCGGTATCGCGGAATCCGGCGGACGTGGGAGGGATTCTCCTTGCAGCGAATGATACAGCAGGGGTTGATTCGTTGGCCCAGCGCTGAAATTCGTTTCAGTGATCATTCAAGTGGCGCGGGTGCTCAGTCTTATCCATCGATAACAGATACTGCCGCGCCGCGACGTAGCGGACTATTCGCTCTAGATCGCGAGGCTGGGGATCGGGAATCCGCCGCAGGTCGAGGTTATCCTCAAGATCCGCGAGCTTGACCGCGCGAGCGAGGTCGTTTGCTCCGGCGCGCTGGACGAACTCCATGTACGACTCGGTCGGGCGCCGAGTCAGCGCGTCGATGCCCGAGACGATCGACTCGGGATAGCCCATGTCCCGAAGCGAGTCACAGGTGTATGGAGTGTCTTCCACGAGGTCGTGCAAAACCGCGATGATCCGTTGCTCGGGCCGGCGCATGCGCAACATGACGCGCAGAAGGTGCAAGACATACGGTTCGCCGGCCTTGTCCACCTGCCCGCGGTGCGCCTGAGCCGCCAGAGCAATCGCCTCTTCGATTACCGGTGTGGCTTGCGATGACATTGGTCCTCCTCATAACGAATGGGAACGCTCGTGAGTCCGCGGGTGGTGGTAATTCTGACAAGTGAACGACGCCGCGGTTCATCTCCGGTAGGTACGTGATACTATAGTGGTAATGGATTAGGCGCTGGAGCAAAATACCTAACTCATTTCCGATGATGAGGGGACAAGCCTTGAACGAGGCCGGGCACCGAGAGGCATTAGACCAGATCCAACGATCCCGAGCAAAGCTGGATCCGGTTGCCGATATTCGTGCCTACGTCGAGTTGACTCACGGAATCGCGATTCACTCCGTTGCTGCCGGGGCCTTACGCCGGCACAGCGTTGACTTGAACAATCACCAGGGGATGGCTCGCTGGTTGCGGGATCATGGGTATCCCGATATTGCCGACGCCTTCAACGAGATCGAGAGTCTCCGAACCGGTCGTTGGTATGGGAGACAGGGGAATGGCAGTACGGTCAAGCTTATCGACGAGCTTCTTGCAAAAATTGAGTCGTGGTCCCTGGCCTAAGCCGGTTATCACGCGACTGCGACGGACTCTGGCAGCCTTCGCGGACAAGGTAGCCGAGACCTCGGGAGCGAACGGGGTGATCCTCTTTGGATCATACGCCCGGGGCGAGTATGGTCGCAAGAGTGACGTTGACCTTCTGCTGCTACTCGCTGACCCTGATCTACGGCCTCAATTTGTCCGGATCGCGGGTGAACTGGAAAGTGAATACCAGCTTCCCATGCATCTTGCCCTGCTCATCGCGGACCCCCGGTTCCCGGATGAACTCGGATCGGACCTCTTACACGCGATTTGGACCGATGGCGTAGTGCTCTACGCGGAAGCCGCGGCGCTTGCGCTACTCCAGCCGTCCGGCCTCGTTCCCTGGGAAGTGATCAGCTTTACCGGCAAACGGTTAACGGCGGCGAAACGGGTAGAATTGTCTCGGCGACTCTACGGCCGTGGCGGGCGTGAAGGATTGGTAGTCCTACCGGGTCTTGCTCTGGGGCCCGGTGTCGTGCTTCTCCCGCCGACGCAAGCGCTATGGGTCAAGGATGCCCTTGACGAGATTGGCGCGTCCTACGACAGCTTTCCGATCTGGCGTGAGGCCTGACGCGACTCGGTATATAAGGCTTCAGATCGCCGCGTCACCTTCCGCCTTGTGACGCGGAACCCAAGACTCGAAAGTCTCCCTTCCGGCTACACCATACCTCTTGACGCCGCTCGATGGGCATTGCATACTGAGCGGCACGTCGGTATACAGAATCCATCAATACACCTGAGAGTAGCCGTGCGTAGTTTGCCGCCGTCTCCCCTCCCTGCCACTCCATCTCTACAGGTCATGGTCTACGAGCGCATTCTCGACGCTATCGTGCGACTGGAGCTTTCCCCCGGAGAGCGCCTCATCGAAGGACGGCTGGCGAGCCAACTCGGGGTGAGCCGGGTACCGGTTCGCGAGGCGCTCCGCCAACTCGAACGCGAGCAACTCGTGGTCGTCCATCCGCGCCGGGGAGCCGCGGTGGCGTCGCTGACCGCGCGGGATGCCACCGAAGTCTACACGCTGCGCATCACCCTGGAAGCCCTGGCGGCGCGGCTTGCCGCCGAAAACGCGAGCCGCGAGCAGATTCGCGCGATGGCCGCGGTTCTTCAGCAACAGACCGCTTTGCTGACCACGAATCCCGACGAGTTCTACGCCGCCGGCGCTCAGTTTCACGCCGAGATCGTGACCGCCAGTGGGAACGAGAAGCTGGCAGTTCTCCTCAAAGTCATCGGCCACCACGTCGCCCGGCTCCGCGTCGTCCAGTCGCGTTTCACGTCGGATGAGATTATGAAACGGTCGCTTGCCGAGCACCTAGCGATTCAGAAAGCGATCGCGCGGCGGGCTGCCCGCCGCGCCGAAATCCTGATGTTCAGTCACGTCGCCGATTCGCGGGCGCGGATTGTCACGATGCTGGAATCCGAGGGATCCGTCGTCGCCAGCGACCTGTCCGGGGATTCTGATGAGAAAGAGATCGTTGCCGTGAGTTAAGGCTGTGGCGCGGGTTGTCGTTCGTGATTCTTCGCCACTTCGATCGAGAGAAAAGGCTAGCGGAACGCATCAAAATGAGCCAGGAAAGGTATGAGGTTATGTCCGACTTTTCGGTCCGGGTTGGTCGGCGCTTATTCATCGCGGGTATGGTCGGGACAGTCCCCGCCCTTCTTCTCGCCGCGTGCTCCCGGCAATCTGCCGCGAACACGCCAGTCCCCGCGACGGCGGCGGCGGCGGCCAACCCGTCGCCGACTCCCGCCATGGTCATCCAGGCGCCAACGCCGGTGGCGGCCCAGCCAACGCCCGCGGCTTCCGCGACGGTACAATCCGTCGCTACCGCGGTACCCGCGGCCAGTCCCACCACTGCTGCCGCGAGCAGTTCGGTCAAGCGTGGCGGCCTGTTACACACTGCTGTCCAGAACGACTGGTCGACGATGGACGCGCCGCTCGCCCAGGTGGGCTGGACCGACGAAAATCTCGTGTACGACTATCTGACCAAGATCGTGCAAAACCCGTCGACGGGAATCTTTGAAGTCCAGCCGTCACTTGCCGAATCCTGGCAAATCCCGGATCCGACGACGATTGTTTTCACGCTTCGCAAGGGCGTCAAGTTCCACGACGGATCCGACTTCAACGCGCAGGTCGCTCGCTGGAACTTCGAGCGGATGATGACGAATCCGAAGTCGTCGGCCAAAACCGAAACGGCCAGTATCAAGAGCGTCGACGCCGTCGACAATTACACCTTGAAACTCAACCTCAAGTTCCCCAGTCCGGCGATCTTCGTCAATCTCACCAGCGACGCCTTCGGCGTGGCCGCGATGGAATCCCAGGAGAACTGGAACAAGGTCGGAGACGCTGGGGTTGCCCACTCTCCGGTTGGGACCGGACCCTTCAAGTTTGTCGAGTGGAAACCCAGCGACCACATTCTGTACCAGAACTCCGGCATGTACTGGAAGAATGGCGTGGACGGCAAGCCCCTGCCCTACCTCGATCAGGTCCGGGTGTCGTATCAGCCGGACTGGACGGTGACGATCGACGGGTTGCGGACCGGAAACATCGACCTGATGGCCGGCATTCCCGGCAAGGACGTTCCGGCGATCAAGAGTAACGCGAGTCTCGAGTATGTCAACGCCCCGTGGCAGGCGACCCTGTACAACTTGCTTTTCAATGCCCGCCCTGGCGCTCGGCTAGCCGGCGACAAGATGCTGAAGGTCCGGCAGGCCATCCTTTACGGCATCGATCGCCACGCGATTGCCCAGGCTCTTGGATTGGGCATCGGCGAGCCGAACTACTATCACCTGGTTCCGGGTCAACTCGGCTACAGCGATAGTGTCGCCAAGTATACCTACCAGACGGACAAGGCCAAGCAACTGCTCCAAGAGTCGGGGGTCACACTGCCCTTCGACGTCACGATGGATTTCATCTCCCGACCGGAAGATACGCAGAACGCCCAGATTTACAAGCAGATGCTGTCGAAGATTGGGATCAACTTGACGTTGCGGGGTCAGGAACGCCTTGCCTGGAACCAGCGGACGCTGTCCGGTCAGTTCGAGTTCGGCTCGTTCCTGAGTGGAACCTTCGTCGACCCGGACTCGACAGTTGAGTTTCGCTTCTTGGATAAGGGACCGGGTAACTACGCGGCCTGGAACAATCCGAAGGTTCAGGATCTCATCAATCAAGGGCGTTCGACCTACGATACCCAGAAGCGCCAGCAGATTTACCAGCAGATCAACCAGTACGTGTTTGACGACGCGATTTACGGATTTATCTGGCGGCGCTCCGGCAACTTTGGCTACACCAAGAAGCTGCAAAACTTCCAGAGTCCCTGGAGTGGCTACTTCGCGAACTCGACCGATCTGTGGCTGAACCAATAGCCAGTTCATCCGGGGGTTCTCGATGTGGACTTTCCTTATCCGCCGCTTGCTCTTGATGGTTCCGGTGCTCTTCCTGGTGAGCGTCATTTCGTTCGGTCTGATTTTCGTGCTCCCCGGCGATCCGGCCCTGGCGATGCTAGGGCCGGATCAGATCGAGAACAAGCAACTCTACCTCACGTTGCGCGCCCAACTCGGGTTGAATCAGCCGATTCCGATTCAATACCTTCACTGGCTCGTCAACGTCCTGCACGGAAATTTGGGGACCTCGATCCGAACGAGCTTTCCGGTCATGACGCTCTTGCTGCAAAGCCTTGGTCCCACGGTCCAGCTTTCCGCGCTTGCCATGCTGATCGCGCTGGCCATCGCGCTGCCGGTCGGCATCATTTCCGCCGCTCGACCAGGCTCCTGGGCTGACTTCGTCGGCACGATTGGCGCGTTGGTCGGCGTGGCTATCCCCGACTTCTGGTTAGGAGTCATGCTCATCTTCGTTTTTTCCCTCACCTTGCGCATCCTCCCTCCCGAGGGCTACGTCTCGCCCACGCGAAACCTCGGGCAATCGCTCGAATTAATGATCATGCCGGCCTTTACATTGGGTTCGGTTCTCGCGGCGGTGATCACTCGACAGATTCGTAGCGCCATGCTCGAAGCGCTGCAGCAAGACTACGTCGTTACCGCCCGAGCCAAAGGCCTCCGAGAGCGTTTCGTTCTGGTCCGTCACGCGCTGCGCAACGCCCTGATTCCGGTCCTCACGGTGATCGGGCTACAAATCGGCCAGCTCATGGGCGGGGTGGTGATCGCGGAGAGTATTTTCGCGATTCCCGGCATGGGACGGCTCGCCGTTGACTCCATCTTCTTTCGCGACTTTCCGGTTGTTCAGGGAGTGGTTTTGGTGATGGCCGTCGCCGTTCTGGTCGCGAACTTCATCACCGATGTCCTGTACGCCGTCGTCGACCCGCGGATTCGGTATGGATGACATGACCTTGATCGATCGCTCTGCCGAGTTTGACGACTCGGCCCACGACATCATCTTGCCGGGGTTTCCCACCGGGCCCCTGGGAACCGTTCTAGCGGCGTCGCGGCGGATCTTCCACACGCGACTCGCCGGGTTCGGTCTGGCGGTCCTGGGCCTGTTGATCTTCCTGGCGCTATTCGCCGGTGTTCTCGCGCCGTATGATCCCAACGAGCAGACGTTGACCAGCGTTCTCCAGGCGCCCTCCGCGGCGCACCTTTTCGGAACCGACGATCTTGGGCGGGATATCCTTTCGCGGGTTATTTTCGGCTCGCGGGTGTCCCTCGAGGTTGGGCTGATCTCCGTTTCGGTCGCTCTCGTCGGTGGCTGTTTGATCGGGCTCGTCGCCGGCTACTGGGGCGGCCTGGTCGACGAGGGCCTTATGCGGGCGATGGATGCCCTGGCGGCGTTCCCGGCTTTGATCCTGGCGCTCGCCATTACCGCGGCGCTCGGCATGGGGATTGGCAACGCGATGATCGCCATCGGCGTCGTCTACATTCCCGGATTCGCGCGCCTCGTGCGCGGCCAGGCGTTATCGGTGCGCGAGCGAGACTTTGTGATGGCCGCCCGGGCGCTTGGGGCGGGCAATGGCCGCATCGTGCTTCGACACATCTGGCCAAACGTGACCGCGCCAATTATCGTCCAGGCGTCACTCTCGGTCGGCTTTGCGATCATCACCGAGGCGGCGCTATCTTTCCTGGGGGTTGGAGTGCGACCGCCAACCGCGTCGTGGGGATCAATGTTGAGTGAAGGCTACCAGTACCTGGAGACGGCGCCCTGGATGTCGATCGCGCCCGGCGCGGCGATTTTCGTGGCCGTGCTGGGTATGAACCTTCTCGGCGATGGTTTGCGCACCGCCCTCGATCCCCGGCTTTCCCGACGCTAACTCATTTGTCCTCATCTAACACTATCGATCACGGAGAAACCCAGTATGGATCGATCGCCAAACTATGCCCTTGTTCTCGACAACCGGTCGAGCGCGCTCCTGGAACGACCGCCGGTGACCTGGGCGGTCGAGCAACTTCGGAACGCCCTGGCGTCGAAGGACCGCTCGGTCGAGATTGTCTCGTCGATTGAGGCCGCTTCGGCCACCTCGCGGCGGATCCTGGTGGCGGCGGGCGACTCCGCGCTGGCGCGCGGGTTGCTCGATCGCTCCGGCCTGACCCTGCCGGACGCCGCGGAGGCGCTGGCGCTCTTGTCGGGGCGCATCGACGACCGCGAGGTTGTCCTGGCCACCGGCCGCGACGAGCGCGGCATCGTCTACGCGCTTCTCGAACTTGCCGACCGGGTGAGTTACTCCGCGGATCCCGAGGCGGCGCTGCAACTTACCCGACCGATTGCCGAAAAGCCGGCCAATCCGATTCGGAGCGTGACCCGCCTTTTCGTGAGCGACGTCGAGGATAAGTCCTGGTTCGACGATCGCGATTTCTGGCGGAACTACCTGTCGATGCTCGCGGCGCAGCGCTTCAACCGCTTCAGCCTGGCCTTCGGTATCGGACACGACTTCCTCCGCAACGTGACCGACGCCTATCTCCTTTTCGCCTACCCTTTTCTGGTGGACGTGCCGGGCTACCCGGTTCGCGCGTCCGGGCTTTCCGACGCGGAGCGCGAGCGAAACCTGGCCACCCTGCGCTTCATCGGCGAGGAGACGAAGCGGCGCGGCCTCCACTTCCAACTCGGTCTCTGGACTCACGGGTACGAATGGATCGATAGTCCGCGGCCCAATTATACGATCGAAGGGCTTACCGCCGAAACGCACGCGGCGTACTGTCGTGACGCCCTCCGGACCCTTCTGACCGACTGCCCGACGATTGATGGGGTGACGCTACGCGTCCACGGCGAGAGCGGGGTACCGGAGGGCAATTACGACTTCTGGGAAACCGTCTTCCAGGGTATCGTGGACTGTGGCCGCCGGGTCGAAATCGACATGCACCCGAAAGGGATCGACCCGGAGATGATCGCGGTCGGCTTGCGAACCGGCTTGCCGGTCCGGCTATCGCCCAAATACACTGCCGAACACATGGGGCTGCCCTACCAGCAGGCCTCGATTCGAGACCTCGAGCGCAACACCCGCCGACCGGAGGGGGACGCGTTCATCGCGCACTTGATGAATCGCAGCGCGGGCGCGGGGCGTTACACGCGCTACGGCTACGCCGATTTCCTCCGCGAAGATCGCCAGTACGGCGTCTACTTTCGCATCTGGCCGGGCACCCAGCGCCTTTTGTTGTGGGGAGATCCCGCGCTGGCGGCCGGATTTGGCCGGCACGCCCAGTTCTGCGGCTGCCAGGGGATCGAACTCTGTGAGCCGTTGTCCTTCAAGGGACGACGGGGTTCCGGGCTACCCGGCGGGCGGGATGGCTATTTGGATCACACCTTGCGGCCGGCCGGCGGCGATTGGGAGAAGTATCTCTATACCTATCGGCTCTTCGGGCGGTTGCTCTACAACCCGGATGCCGAGCCGGAAGGCTGGCGGCGCTACCTCGATTACACCTATGGCCCGGCGGCCAGTGGGATCGAGCAAGCCCTGGCCGCGGCCAGTCGGGTCCTGCCGCTGATCACCACGGCGCACCACGTCTCGGCCGCCAACAATCGCTTCTGGCCGGAGATCTATACCAATATGCCCATCGTCGATCCCAACCGTCCGCATCCCTACGGCGATACGCCGAGTCCGAAGCGATTCGGCACGGTGAGCGCGCTGGATCCGGGCCTATTCTCCTCCATCGACGAGTTTGCCGACGAGGTCGTCGACGGACGGCCGAGCGGAAAGTATCCGCCGGTCCAGGTCGCCCGCTGGCTCGACGGGCTTGCCGACGAGGCGTCGCGTCACCTGGCCCTGGCGACCGCGGGAGTTCGCGACCCCCTCGATCCGGCGTTTCGGCGAACCGCGATCGACGTGGAGGTGCAAATCGGCCTGGCTCGCTTTTTTGCCCACAAGCTGCGCGCGGGGGTGGCCTACGCGCTCGGCGTCCGAACGCAATCCTCGGCGCGCATCCGCGAGGCATTGGAGGCGTACCGGCTCGCCCGAACCGCCTGGGCGGAGATTGCCGCTCGAACGCGGAACGTCTACCGCGAGGATCTCACGGTTGGCGGAGAACCCTGGCTGCGCGGGCACTGGGCGGACCGTCTGGCCGCGATTGACGACGACCTGGCGGATCTGGAAGGCGAGCTGACGAAGTACACCGCGGCCGGCCTACCGTCCGGGGAAGCAGTCGTGGGCGGTACGGCAGAAGATCTCGCCGCCGAGCCTCCCGCCGCTCGCTACGGACACGAACCACCGGGCGCCTTTCGGGCGGGAGACGCGCTCGCGCTGACGCTCAGCGTCCGACTTGCCGATGACACCGCTGAGCCGAGCGCCGTGGACCTGCACTACCGGCACGTGAACCAGGCGGAGTCGTATCGGGTGGTGGCGATGGAACGCGACGCCGACGGTTACCACGCGACGATTCCGGGCGCCTACACCGACTCGTCGTACCCGCTGCAGTACTACTTCACGATCAGAGGGGGAAACAACCGGGCCTGGTTGCACCCGGGCTTCGCGCCCGACCTGGCCAATCAGCCCTATTTCGTCGTGCGCCAGATGGGGTGAGGATTAGGACCGGTTTCGGGCGGACTTCTTTAGAAAGTCCGCCCGAAACCGGCAAAATTAACCGGATCGCCGCTCTAGCCGGCGGCAACGCCGTTGGCGTGGGGAACGCCGCAGAACTCTTCGTAGTCGATGAGTTCGTGGATGGTGGGGTTGTCGCCGCAGACCGGGCAATTGGGGTCGCGGCGGATCTTCACCTCGTTGAACTCCATCGCCAGGGCGTCGAAGATCAGCAGACGACCAATCAGCGGTTCGCCCTGCCCGAGAATCAGCTTCATCGCTTCCACGGCCTGGATGCAGCCAACGATACCGGGCAGCACGCCAAGCACGCCGGCCTCGGCGCAGTTGGGCACCGCGCCCGGGGGCGGCGGAGCTGGGAAGAGGCAGCGGTAGCACGGGCCATCGAACGGCTTGAACACCGTCACCTGGCCGTCGAACTGAAAGATGCTCCCGTGGACCACCGGCTTACCGGTCATAACCGCGGCGTCGTTGAGGAGATAACGGGTCGGGAAGTTATCTGTCCCGTCCACGATGATGTCGTAGTCTTTGATGATGTCGAAGATATTGTCCGAGCGCAAGGCCACCGGATGCTTGACGACCTGGACATCGCTGTTGATGCTGGCGATCGTTTCGGCGGCGGAATCGACCTTCAACTTGCCGACCGATTCCGCGCGGTGAATGATCTGCCGCTGGAGGTTGGACTCGTCGACGGTATCGAAATCGACGATTCCCAGGGTACCCACGCCGGCCGCGGCCAGGTAGAGGGCGGCTGGCGAACCGAGACCCCCCGCGCCCAGTAGAAGTACCCGCGCGTTGAGTAGTTTGCGCTGACCGATCGGCCCCACCTTGTCCATGATGATGTGGCGATGGTAGCGCCGAATTTGCTCCGGAGTTAAGCGTTGGACTGACACGACTTTATCTTCCTCGTCGAAAAAGCGGTAATCGCTCTCCCGACTAAATGTAATAGGTGTACGCGCGCCGACGTTCCCGTTCGAGAAGGTCGGCAAGAGAATACGAACGGAGGGCCGCGTCGACCTGCTGGTTGATCTCTCCCCAGAGTTCCCGCAGGGCGTGGCAGGTTGGCCGACGCTGGTCGCCATCTTCGCCCCCGAGGGGGCCTTCCAGCGCACCGATCAACTCGGCCACCGTGATTTCACTGGGTGGACGCGCGAGGCAGTGTCCCCCACCCGGACCGCGCCGGCTGGTGATCAGCCCGGCCTTTCGTAATTGGGTAAGCAGTTGATTCAGGTACGGCTCGGGGACTTCCTGACGGGTGGCGATGTCGTGACTTTGCACCGTTCCCTGGCCGTGCAATCGGGCGAGTTCCAGCATCGCTCGCATGCCGTACTCGGTGCGAGTCGAGAGTCTTAGCGTACCACCACCTCCTGTTCCTCGACCATACCCTCGACAATCGTGAAGGCCCGGAGGTCCGGGCGCTCCTGATCCTGTAGGGAGATGATGAGGTAATGCGCGTCCGGATAGCCCGCCAGTTCGATGTCGGTCCGGGAAGGACGCGCCGGCGAATGGGTGTGCGAATGGTAAATCCCGACCAGCTCCAAGCCGAGCGCGTCCATCTCGTCGAAGATCTGGAGCAACGCGCGGGGCTCGACCCGGTAGTTGAGAGGGCTGTGCTCGACGTTTTCCATGCGAAGCAGGCGCTCGGCGCGATTCGTCTTGCCAAGCAGCAGGCCGACGCACTCGTTCGGGAAGTCCTCCCGGGCGTGGGCGATGATCTCTTCGCGGTGAGTCACTGTCAGTTCGATCACTATTCGTATCCCCCAACCAGGGCTGGAATAAAGGCGACCTCGTCGCCGTCGGCGAGGGGTGTGCCTTCGCCGGCCAGCGAGCGCATCTCCTGACCGTTGACGAAGACGTTCACGTGGTGATGAACGCCGTCGACGTCGGCAATGCGTTCGCCGAGGCCGGGATAACGGCTCTCCAGGTCGTCGATCAACGCGGCGATGGTCGCGCCGTTGGCGGGCACGTGCCCCTGTCCACGGGTAAGGTCGCGAAAAGGTGTTGGTATGTAGACCGTGATGGCCATGGGAATCACCGAGTTGTCTGAAAGGTTGTCAAGTAACGCTCGCCAGTATCCGGAAGAATCGTCACGACCGTTCGCCCGCGACCGAGTTCCCGCGCGATCATCGCCGCCGCGAAGACGTTCGCGCCGGCTGAGATTCCGACGAGCAAGCCTTCCTGACGGACCAGCCGGCGCGCGGTGACGAGAGCGTCCTCGTCGCTGACCGGAATGACCCGATCGAGAATCGCGCGGTTCAGTACTCCGGGAACGAAACCCGCGCCGATACCCTGAATGCCGTGCGGTGCCGGTCGTCCGCCGCTCAGCACCGCTGCCTTGCGCGGCTCGACCGCCACGACGATGGGGCGCGGATCGCGTTGGGCCAACTCGCGCTTGAGAATCTCGCCCACACCGGTCAGAGTTCCTCCGGTCCCGACGCCAGCCACGAAGGCGTCGACTACTCCCCCGGTCGCCACCAGGATCTCCTGGGCGGTTGTTCGCCGGTGGATCTCGGGGTTCGCCGGATTCAGGAACTGCTGAGGCATAAAGTAGCCGTGCTCGCGCACCAGTTCTTCGGCGGCGAACACCGCGCCGGACATCCCTTCGATCGCCGGGGTCAGGTGCAGCTCTGCCCCGTAGAGGGCGAGCAGGGTGCGTCGCTCGACGGACATATCGTCTGGCATGGTCAAAATCAGCCGATAGCCGCGCACCGCCGCGACCATCGCCAGCCCAATCCCGGTATTGCCACTGGTTGGCTCGACGATGGTATCCCCCGGCTTGATTCGATTACTCCGCTCGGCCTCTTCGATCATGGCGACCGCGATGCGATCTTTGACGCTGCCGCCGGGATTCTGAGATTCCAGCTTGGCCAGGACCGTCGCGGAGCCCGGACCGACGACTCGATTCAGCCGGATCAGGGGTGTTTCCCCCACCAATTCCAGAACGTTATCGACAATCCTTGCCACGCCGGCCTCCCGCGGATTCTTGAGCGGCAAAACGTCAATAAACTTGACTATTTACGTGAACAAAATACCACTCTGGAGCATGGGAGTCAAGAATTATCCGAGGGGGTTGGGGGTTAGGGATCGGGGGGGAGGGACTGAGCCTATCACCGGCAGCGCCACTGCCAGCCAGATTCCCCCTTCCCGTGTCGGGACGGGGGATGGGGGTTAGGTCCGGCCCCGGACCCCCAATCCCTAACCCCCATCCCCCGTCCCCTAAATGGCGACGACCCGTCCTTCGCGCGAGGACTGGTGAGCGGCGAGGATGATTTCGAGGTTGCGGCGGCCATCCTTACCCGAGATGGGAACCGGGGACTCCTGGCGGATGGCGTCGACGAAGGCCTGGTTCTCGGCGAGCATGCAGCGGTTCAACTGCCGCTCCTGGTCGTGGACCTTCTGGACCTCAACCGTTTGCTCTTCCTTATCGGCGATCCGGACGACCCGTACTTCGCCGCGGCGCGGACTGTAGGCGGTGGCCTTCGTTCCGACGATACCCCAGTTCCACTCGCGCACCGGCGTGTGGATGCTAATGTCGACGGCGCCAGTCGCGCCACTCTGCAACTTGAAAAGAGCGCGGAAGTCGGTGTCGATATCCGGATCGTTGGCGTCGCCATAGACGATGCGCGCGGTCACGCTTTCCACTTCACCGCCGAGGGTCCGAACGGTGTCGACTTCGTGGATACCGGACTCCAGGGCGTTGCCGCCAGCCGTCTTCGCGCTCTGGCGCCACTCCACCCGGTGAATCCCACCTTGGACCATCAGCCGGCGTCCATAGACGTAAACCGGATCGCCCAGCGTGCCATCGTCCAAGAACTGCTTGATCGCGATCGTCTCCGGATAGTAGCGGATCACATGGCCAATCATCAGTTGAACGCCGCCGCGAGTAGCGGCCGCGATCATCTGATCGGCCGACTCGAGGTCGAGCGCAATCGGCTTCTCGCAGAAGACGTGAATGCCGGCCTCGGCGAGACTGATTGTTTGCTCGGGGTGGAGAAACGTGGGGGTGCAAATCCAGGCAGCGTCGACTTTGCCGATCAGATTGTGGTAGTCGGCGTAGGCTGTCGCACCGGCCTGGGCCGCCAACGCCTCGGCGGATTCGGTGACGGGGTCGGCGATCGCCACGACCTTGATGTCTTCGATGGCCAGGATCGACTTCAGATGCTCGCGGGCAATCCCACCGGCGCCAACAAGACCAATTCTGAGCATTCCGTGCTCCTCACTACGCTGTCATTCGAAATCACCGCCGGACGACCTCGCGGAGCCGGCCAGGTGATAGCTATTGTGCGCGATAGACGCGTCGGAGTTCAAGAGGTAAGCCGATCCAACTCCCCAACCGAGTAAGGCAGGCGTTGTGAGGCGCAACCGGCTTGGCAAGACCCTGTTCCGTGGGGCATTCTGGGACTATCCAACAACCCAGAAAACCGCGGAGGAGCAGGATGTCTTGCCAGATCGCAGTATACGATCAGGAGTGAACGGCCACGGTGAGGACGGCCCTGCCTCACTTGAGCAAACCCCAAGCGACGGTCCTGGCCTTGTTCAGCCTGGGCAAGGATCATGCGCATTCCTCATTGTTCGAGCGTAAATGATGCGCGCACAACCGCGGTGATCTTCTTCTGAATCGTCGACGTATCGTAAACTCCAACGCTCGACACTTGAGTTGAGTTGACCGGTGTAATCTGGATCACCCCGGTATTCACCGACAACAGGTGGCCAATCTTCATTCCCGTGCTCGCGGCGATGCTCTGCGCCCGAAGCTGAGCGTCTTTCGTCGCGGCGGCGAGAAGTTTTTCGCGCAGTCCGGACAGCGAGGTGTAGTAGTATTTCAGGCCGGTCGTCGAAAACACGACGCCCTGGTTGATCAACGTGCTGGAATCCTGCGCGAGCGAGGTGACCTTTTGAACGTTGCTCGAATCCACCTCGACGTTCTCGACGAGTCGATAGCTCACGATCTGATTCACGCAGCCAGGTTGCCCTGACGCCGCGCCGATTTTTTGCGCGATTCCACAATTGTTGTACACCGGATTCAGGGAGATCGGAGAAATCGTCACTGCCGAGCCACTCACTCCCTGGCCCTGCAAGAACGCCTCGACCGCCGTGCGATCCTTCTGCATCGCAGCGTAGCCACTTTTCAGATCGGTTGCCGGCGTCTCGCGCGAGAACTGGCTGGTCCATTTCACTTCGTCCGACGTGATCACCTCTTGCGTCGATCCGGTGACGGTGAACTGCGAATTGTTGAACGTTTTCACGAAGTCGATCGTCTGCGCGACGATCAGCGTTCCGGCGACGAGACTCATGCCGATAATCCCCGCGATGATGATTCCTTCCCAGCGCTGCATGCCAGTTCCTTTCCGTTAACGTACTGTTCGATCCGAGCTTCCAAAAGCAGGAACAGCGTGTGAGCATGTGAGTGCTACAGATGTATAGCGCGCTGGCTCGCTCTTCCGTCATACCATTTTTCGTTGTGCCCGGTCCGGACCCTCACAGGGTAGGTAAACGAAGATAGCGAGCGGGGGAGCATCGAGATTTCTGCCATCCCGGGAATGACAATAAGCCGTGATGGCGGCGGACGGGCATGCATCTCCGCGGCGAATGGTATCAGATGGAATCGGTCACTGGCGAATACTTTCCGCGGTTGCGAGCGAGCCAGCAGAAGGGGTTGGCACGATGGGTCTACGGGACGATCCTGGTCGGGAGCGCGTGCCAGAATGCAGCCCTCTAACGAAAAACCTACCCCTGAAAGGCTTAGGGGGATGGGCAGTCCATTCCCTACGACATATACAATCCGCCGTTCACGTCGATTGTCTGACCAGTGATGTAGCCGGCCAGATCGCTGAGCAGGAAGCAAACGGCGGCGGCCAGTTCGTCGAGTTCGCCCAGGCGACCCATGGGGATGCGGCTCAGGACTTCCTTCTTATAGTCTTCGGCGCGTTGGTCCCAAATGGCGGCGACCCGCTCGCTCATACTGGGAGCCGGGGCAACGGCGTTGACGGTTATCTGATCTTGCGCGACCTGGAAGGCGAGCTGGCGGGTAAAGCCGATCACCGCGGCCTTCGCCGCCGCGTACTGCGGTCCGCCGAGCTGGCTCTGGGAGCGGCCGGCGACCGACGACGTGTTGACGATTCGCCCGCCGCCGTTGGCGCGGAGATACGGCAGCGCGGCGCGGCAGCAGTAAAAGACGCTCTTGACGTTGAGATCCATCGTGCGGTCCCAATCGGCAAGTTCCAGATCTTCGATCAGGCGAGCGCCCTTGACCCCGTGCCCGCTCGACCCGCCGACGGTGTTGACCAGGGCGTCGAGTTTGCCGAAGTGGTCGACGGTATCCTTCAGCATCTTCTGAACCTGTTCGTAGTCGAGGACGTTCACTTCAAGGCCAATGGCGCGGTCGCCGACGTTCAGTTCCGCCGCGGCCTGCCGCGCGCCTTCGCCGTCCCGATCGGCGAGGACGAGTCGGGCGCCCGCCGGGGCGAGCAACTTCGCGGTCGCGCGTCCCATTCCGAGCGCGCCACCGGTGATCAGAATGACTTTTCCTTCCGTGAAAGGCAGTAACATTAAGCTTTTCCTCATCGCACGGGGACGTCGTCGAGAAGTCCCTCCGTGGTGTCTTCGCAATTGTCGCCGGTTTGCCGACGTGGTTCAAGGGGTAGGGTTTAGGTCGCCGCCCTAAAGGGCGGGCGTAGAGACGAGGGCGCTGAGGCGCCGCTCACCGAGGGCTTGAGCCCGAACCGCACTTCGCCCGCCCTTCAGGGCGGCGCCACCTCTAGCGCGCGGTAAAGACTTCCACGTCGTAGCCGGTGGCGCCGTCGGGAACGGTGTCCTGGGGCAGGGGCCACTGGACTTGTCCCTCCCCGTCGATAGCTCGCACGGCAACGCTATGGGAACCTGATTTGAGGCTGGCCTCGTAGCGCCAGAATCGCCAGGTGAGCGGTCCGAGGGCAGGCTTTAGAGTAGCATCTTCCCAGGTGCCTCCAGCGTCGAGGCTGACCTGAACGCCTTTGATCTCCCGATTGCCAGCGAAGGCAATCCCGGCGATGACGATTCGGCCCGCCGCGACGGTTGCGCTGGCCACCGGAACGTCGACTCGCGACGTGGTTTGGACTATCGCGGTGTCGCTCCAACCGCGCTGCTGCCAGTAGCCTTCGAAGTCCCCATCGATCACCTCGATTCCGGTGAGCCACTTTACGTTCTTCAAGCCATAGACCCCGGGCGTGATCAGCCGGACCGGAAAGCCGTGAGCCTTGGGTAGTGGCTGACCGTCCATCTCATAAACCAGGGTTGTCGAGGGAAGCAGCGCGTGAGCGAGCGGAATACTGTCGGCGTAGCCATCGGCGGCGCGGAAGACAACTTTGCTGGCCTGGGGATTCGCTCCGGCCATTGCCAGGAGATCCTTGACCGGTACGCCGCGCCACCAGGCGGTGCTCATGAGGTCGCCCCCGACCGGATTGCTGATACACTCCAGGGTTTGGTAGAACTCCACGGCGGGCAGGCGGGTGAGTTCCGCGAAGCTCAGGTGGACCGGCGACCGTACCCGCCCGTTTATCGTCAGCGACCAGTCGGTGGCCGCCAGATCGGGATCCGCGAAGAGATTCTTGGTCACCTGATAAAACTTGCCAATTGGAGTGATTTCCGGGGACAGACCGGGAATGTCCCAGCCCGGATCGGTGGGGACGGCGACCGGCACGCTTGTCAGGGTGGGGCCGAGGCTAAAGTTTTCGGCGTCCGGTAGCGCCGTCGAGGGAGAAACCCAGAGACGGTCGGCGATGGCGAGAACCGCCAGCGAGGAAGCACCCGCGGCGAGCCCTCCCAGGAATTGGCGGCGGGAGCGGACCACCGGCGCGTGAGGAGCCGTGCCAAGCAGCGCGAGAATCTCCGCGTAGCCGAGGCTAGTCAGGAGAAGATACAGGTTGAGAAGGACCGCGCTACCGGAATATCCGCGCCCGAAGATCCCCTGTCCAATGAGTGGCAGGATAGCAAGAACCTGAATGGCCCAAACCACGACGCCGAAGATGGCGCCATCCGTCGTGGTCGGGCCAGGCTGCGTGCTTGACCTACGGAGGCGCTGAAAAACCAGGCCGCCCAATCCGCCAAGCAGAACCTGCCCGACGAGCACACCGGCAAAGAGCAGTGGTTTGGCGCTGTAGAGCAGTCGATCCAGGAAGAACGCGAAGACGTTGGCCGGGATGAGCCGGGTGATCCAGTTTTCGGACAGGTCGAACCACGTGGGGTAGGCAAAGAGAAAACGAGCCGCGACCATGAGCGCGCTGACGGCGAGCGCGCTGAGCGCGCCTTCGAGAAAGCTGCTACGAAATAGGCTCGGCTGGCGTGATCCGACCGAATCGGTGGTCCGCATTCTCGGGTCTCCTTCGGCCTATTGTACCGCTTGGCGAGTAAATAGAATACGCTACATGCACCTGCATCAAATGATTAGTACGTTCGACAATACACTATTACTAAACCGTCGATACACCCGGTGCTTGACCGCATCCAGCGATTATTGACACGCGTATAGCCGTATCGTTAGAATCGGCCAAGAGCATCCGACATGGTGTGTATACGCCTTGCGTCGGGGGTGTTCGTTTCAGGTTCGCTCGATTGAGTGTTTGGATATGGGAGGATTGCACACAATGGCTCTCTCCACCACTTCACGGTTGACGCGGCGGACATTGCTGCGAGCCGGGGCCGTTTTGGCCGGGGCAAGCGCACTACCGCTGCTCGCCGCCTGTTCTGGCGGATCGACCGCGAGCCCGACGGCCGCGCCAGCGGCAACCACGGCTCCGGCTCCGACCCAGGCGGCGGCCGCGACGGCTGCTCCAACCGCTGCCGCGGCGGCGACTGCCGCGCCAACAACCGCGGCTGCGCCAACCACCGCGGCTGCTGCGGCGACCGCCGCGCCAACCACCGCGGCCGCGGCCACCACGACCTCCTCGACAGCGCCGCAAGCCGTCGCGTTTGATCCGAAGACGGTCAAGATGAATGGTTCCTTCAAAGTCATTCAGCAGAAAGACTGGAACCCACTCCACAATGCGTACCTTCAGAAGTTCGTCCAGGATACCGGCAAGGGTTGGGGTTGGAACGTCGACATCTCTTACGAAGCCGCCTTCACCGGAGGGTCCAACTTCTTCCAGAAGATGGCCGCCGCGGTCAGCAGTGGTCAGGGTCCCGACATGGTCTGGGGCAACTACGATACCTTCCAGATGTGGTACCTGAAGATCGTCCAGCCGGTGGACGACGTCGTGGCCGCGATGACCAAGTCGCTGGGCGATCCGAGCCCGGGCTTCGCGATTGGCGGAAACAAGATCGACTCTAAATGGTGGTCGGTTCCCTACTTCAACCGCACCGGTGGTTGGTTTGCCCGCAAGAGTTGGTTCGCTGCGAAGAACATCGACATCACGACGTTGAAGGACTTTAACCAGTGGCGTGACGCCGCGGTTCAGATCACCGACGCGACGAAGCGCCAGTGGGGCTGGGGCGCCACGGTGAACCGCTCCGGCGACGGCGAATCCTGGGTTCAGAACGCGTGGTTTGAGACCGGCAACCGCCTGACCGACGAGACCGGCCAGAAGGTCACCTTTGACACCGACCTCTCGGTGCAGGCATTTACCTGGCTGAAGGATCTCTATACGAACCCGAAGTACGTCCCGGGGATGCCACCCGGCATCCTTGCCTGGGATGACATGGGCAACAACAACGCCTGGAACGCCGGCACGATCGGTTTCACCTCCAACGCCGGCACCCTCTTCGCCGCTGGCCTGAAGACTGTTCCGCAGATCGGCAACGACACCTTCATGGTCAATCAGCCGGCGATGCCGATCGGCGAAAAGCAGCAACTCGTCGGGTCGGCCGGCACCGGCGCGACCTTCTACCTGATGGCCGGCGCGAAGAACCCGGACGCCATGAAGGCCATGACTGAGCAGATGCTCAATCAGGACGTCCAGACGAAGCTGTTCGGTTACAGCCAGGGCTACGTGACGCCGGGCTACACCTGGGGCTGGGACACCAAAGAGGTCACGACCTGCCCGAACAACGTCGACCTGATCTACAAAGAGATCGTGTTCAACAAGAACCAGTTCGCGGGTTACCTGCCCGCGCCGAACCCGCTGCTCTGGGTCTCCGGCGTGAACCAGGCCGTCGTCTTCACCGATACCATGGCCGCGATTCTCAAGGGTACCGCGGTAGCCGACGCGGTGAAGCAAGGGCAGACCAAGATCGAGGCGATCGCCAAGCAATTCAACTACAAGTAGTCCACGCTCTGCCCCGGCCGAAACGCGCCGCGGCCCGCTGTGGCCGCGGCGCTTGTTTCGGATTCCCGCGCTGGCGTTCGCGCTTACCGCTCACGGAGTCGATTCCACGGATTGTCGGGCGCGTCGATCCGTCCCCGCCATTGCCCTGGTGGACCGGATCTGGGACAGTTCAGCGGCGCAGAGTAGATCCCGGAGGTATAACAGCATGGCGAAAGCGTCAACGTCGGTTCTTGACGCGACGTCTCGTCCTCGCCGAGGGTTCTGGCGCACGACCGAAGCGTTTCTGGGGCGGGACTGGCGTACTGCCTGGGTGTTCTTCGCACCCACGATCGTTTTGCTTTTCTTGCTCGACGGTTGGCCCTTTGCCCAGGGGCTGTACATGTCGTTTACGCACACGATTGGTAGCTCGCTGAATATCGGTCCGTGGGTGGGGCTGCAAAACTACCTTAGGCTCTTGCAGGACGCGGACTTTCTCAGTGCGCTGGGCTTGACGGTCAAGTTCACCTTTTGGGCCGAAATGTTCAAGCTCACCCTGGGCATCATCGCCGCGCTGCTGATCCACAACACCAAGCGCTATCGCAGCGTGATGAGCGCGTTGATTCTCTTGCCATGGATCGTGCCCGGGGTCGTCCAAGCGCTGACCTGGCTGGCCCTGTATGACCCGGTGTTCGGTGGACTGAACGCGATCCTGGGCTTTTTTCACCTGATCCCGCCCGGCTTCGCTTTTCTGGGGAGCCCGAGTTCCGCTCTCTGGGCCGTGATTATCGTCAACGTCTGGGCCGGCATCCCCTTTTTCACGATTACCCAGTTAGCTGGCCTCAAGTCGATTGACGTCGAACTCTACGATGCCGCGGCGGTGGACGGCGCGAACTCCTGGCACCGCTTCCGTCACATTACCATGCCCGGCCTACGCTACACGATTATCGTCGCGGAGTTGCTGTCCTGGATCTGGACGATGAACAACTTCCAGACGATCTACCTGATGACCTCCGGCGGGCCGATTGACGCCACTCGGGTGGTGGGTATCCTGGTCTACGAGCGAGCCTTTAACCAACTGGACTTTGGCTCGGGCGTCGCGATGGCACTGTTCCTCCTGCCGGTGTTCGGGATTGGCATCTGGTTCCTGGGAAGCTATTTGCGCGCGGACACCAAGGCGGGCGATGCCGACAGCAGCGCGCGTTTGAACTTCCTGTCGCGGGTTCTCTGGCCGATTCGCTGGCTGCTCAATCTGGTGCTCGACGCCGGTGAAATCGGCGTGAGCGGGATTGGCCGCGCGCTGCGCCAGTCGATGGGGCGCAGCGAAGAGCAGCCGCTGGTGGGCTCGCGCGGCGCGCGCGCGGTTTTGCGCGGCTTTGCCATGGCTATCCTCCTGATCTTGCTCGCTTTCGAGCTGTTGCCCTTCTACTGGGTCATCGTCACCGCCTTCAAGACCGATCCGCAAATCCAGAGCGCCCAGTCGCTCTTCTGGCCGAGTCCCTGGACGTTGGAGCAGGTCAAGACCCTGCTCACCACGACCGACTTCCTCATCTGGTTCCGCAACACCCTTCAAGTCGCGGTGATCTCCGCGGCGATCGGCGTTCTGGCCTCGGCGGCTGGCGCGTACGCGTTGTCGCGCCTGCGCTGGCGCGGATCGAACCTCTTCTCGACGCTTCTGCTGCTGACCTACATGATGCCCGCGGTGGCCATGTTGATTCCCCTCTATCAGATCATGGTGTACCTGCACCTGGTGAATACCCTCCAGGCGCTGGAGGTTGCCTACCCGAGCTTTCTGATTCCGTTCGCCTGCTGGCTGCTGATGAGCTACTACCGGTCGATTCCGGACGAGCTCGAAGAAGCCGCGGTGATCGACGGGGCCAATCGCTTCCAGATCTTCTTCCGACTGATCCTGCCCCTCGCCAAGCCGGCGCTCTTCGCCGTGTCGCTGTTCGCGGTGACCGGGGCGTGGAATGAGTTCTTCCTGGCCTACGTGCTGCTGCAAAGCGGAAATAGCCTGACCCTATCGGTGGGCATGGCGCAGATGGTCTTCGGCGACGTGTATCCCCAGGGTCAGATGATGGCCGCGTCGTTGTTGATGGCGCTTCCGGTGCTGGTCTTCTACAGCTTCGCCCAGAGGTACATGGTCGAAGGTCTCACCGCTGGGAGTGTCAAGGGGTAATCCTTACGCTACCGGTCACTCCCCGGACCGAACTCAGTCCGGGGAGTGACCGGTAGCGGCATTTTTCTTCCGGTCGACTGACTTCTTCGGTTATCTGTGATCTTTTTTATCCCTTCTAAGAAGTTTCCTAGACGTAATTGACGCTCGGCGGGCACGGTGCTACAATGGCGCCACAGACTGACCGTACATGAATGTGCACCTTGTCGGTAGGGCAGGGTATCTGATTCGCGCCGCATCGTTTAAACCGATGTCCCATTTCTCACCCAGACGCGGAATGTCGTGGCCCCCCCGCCGCGATGTTCTTTTGGCAGGTTGTCACGACCTACCGGACATTCGACGAAAAGATCCTGCCGAGCGCGGGTGCAGGGAACCGAATACGGGCGCAGTATCTGGCCACCGCAGTGGAGGACGAATTGATCGAACCAGGCTTTGGGCATGCACCTGCGGTAGACGAAGCCCTGGACGCCGAACCGGTCGACGATCCGGCCCTTGCCTTTGACGACCTCCTGGAAGAGGATTCCTCGATTGAAGACCCGGTCAAAATGTATCTCCACGAGATTGGCCGGGGCCAGCTTCTCACCGCGGACGACGAAAAATGGCTCGCCTGCCGCCTGGAAGAAGCGAACCGCCTGCAGGACACCATCACCTCCCTCGAGTATTCCCTCGGACGCCCCCCCTGCCCCTCCGAAGTGATCCTCGCGATTTACGAACGAGTTCTCGCTCAAGTCCCCCTTCTGGAATCCCTGGCAGACGTCATCGGATTGGCGCCGGTCACCAATGTCGAAGCGTTCCTCGCCGATTCGCGCCTCCGCCACGCGATTGATTACTTCCTCAACCCCCCAATGATCGAGGAACTGTGCACGGTGCTGGCGGAGAGCGAAGAAGCGGTGCGTTTCGAAATCGTGGAGGCCTCGATTGACACTCGCTTGCTTCCTACGATGGTGCGCCGTTTGCTCGCGCCCGCGCGAAGTCTGCGCGACTTGCCGACGCCGGCGATCATGGCCGAGATGCTCGTCGGAAGCCAACTTGATCTGGCTGAATACCTGGCAAGTATCCGTCGCGAAGCAACTCGGGCGGAGAACCGGCTGACCGAAGCGAACCTGCGCCTCGTCGTTAGCGTCGCCAAGAAGTACCTCAATCGCGGCATGGCGTTTCTGGACCTGATCCAGGAGGGGAATCTGGGTCTGATGCGCGCGGTTGGTAAGTTCGATCATCGACGTGGCTTCAAGTTCAGTACCTACGCGACCTGGTGGATTCGCCAGGCGGTGAGTCGGGCGATTGCCGATCAGTCGCGGACGATTCGCGTACCGGTTCACATGGTTGAAGTGATTAACCGCTTGAGCCGGGTGTCGCGGGAGTTGGTTCAGGGACTTGGCCGCGAGCCTAGCTACGAAGAAGTAGCGCTGATGATGGGCTTCTTCGACGAAACCCTGGAGGACGAACTGGTCCGGGAAGTGGCCGCCCAGAATGTGCGCTCCGGCCGCGACGTGTACGACGTGTCGCCGACGATTCGCCGAGATCTGATCCTGGGCTCCGGCATCTTGAGCGAATTGACCGACCTGCCGGACCCGCTGCGGACGCTGGTGGAGCAGGCTTCGAGCCGGGTTCACGAAGCCGCGAAGGTGGCCCGTCAGCCGGTGTCTTTGGAGGCGCCGATTGGCGAAGAGGAAGACAATCATCTCGGAGATCTTCTCCCGGATAGCACCTCGCCGGCGCCAGTGGAACTCGCGACCCAAAAGCTCCTCCAGGAGCAGGTCGATAATGTCCTGGCGTCGCTCACGAACCGGGAGCGACGAGTTCTCCAGTTGCGGTTTGGTCTGGACGACGGGCACCCGCGGACCCTGGAAGAGGTGGGCAAAGAGTTTGGCGTGACCCGCGAGCGGATTCGTCAGATCGAGGCGAAGGCGCTGCGTAAGTTGCGGCATCCGAGTCGCAGTAAGAAACTGCGCGCCTACCTGGACTGATTTGTCTAAAACGGTCGCTAAACGTTCCGCCCGTGAGATTCTTGCCGTTCTCATCGGAAGGTCGCCGATCAGCATCTTGCTGATCGCCATTCCGGTGAGCGCGGCACTTTCTTTTGTCGGCGCGCCGGAGCCGTGGATCTTCGGCTTCTCGGCGCTGGCTCTGGTTCCGCTCGCCAAGCTTATCGGCGACGCGACCGAAGACGTTGCTGCCCACGTTGGCCCGGCCACCGGCGGCTTGCTCAATGCCAGCTTTGGTAACGCCACGGAGTTGGTCGTCGGGATCATTGCTCTCCTCCACGGGCTCGACGAAGTCGTCAAGGCGTCGATCACCGGCAGTATTATCGGGAACGCGCTGCTCGTGCTCGGGCTCAGCATGGTTGCCGCGGGGGTCGGTCGGGAGCGGGTTTTCTTCAATCGGGTCGCCGCGGCCACCGGCGCGGCCACCCTGCTGCTGGCGGTCACCGCGCTGGTGATGCCGGCTGTCTTCGACCTGACGGTTTTTGGTCGTCTCCAGGTAAGTAGTCCGGTCCTCAACCAATTGAGCTTGCTCGTTTCGATCGTTCTCCTGGCGACCTACGGACTGGGCTTGCTCTTTTCGTTGGTGACGCACCGCACCCTGCTGATTAGCGTTGCCGAGGTGGAAGAAGAACCCCTCCTGGACATGCGCGGCGCCTTGCTGCTACTCAGCATCGCGACCGTACTGACAACCTTCGAATCGGAATTGCTCGTCGGGACGATCACCGCGACGACCAAGGCGCTGGGAATCACCGAGTTTTTCGTCGGGGCGATCGTCGTGGCCATCGTCGGAAATGCCGCCGAGCACGCCTCGGCGATGCTCGTCGCCCGGCGGGGAAACATGGATCTCGCCGTGGGCATCGCGACCGGCTCAAGCACCCAGATCGCGCTTTTCGTCGCACCCTTTCTCGTTGTGTTGTCCTGGATAATCGCCCGACCCATGTCGCTCGTCTTCAACGCATTCGAAATCGCCGCGGTTTCCCTCGCCGGTATCATCGTCACGGTGGCCTCGCTGGATGGCGAGACGAACTGGTTCGAGGGTGTGCAACTCGTCGCGGTCTACATGATCCTGGCCATCGCCTTCTTCTTCGTGCCGGCGCCGTAGCCTGGGGAAAAGAGTCCGCGACAACGCCTCTCGCTCCCGGCGGGTTCTTCTCCTGTCTCCTATCTCCTGTCTCCTGTCTCCTCGGTAGTGACAGGACTCGGCGGGATCTGTCACAATGGGGCCGAATGGGCGTGGCGACCAAGTTATAGCGATAGATATATAAATGAGCGACTTGTTCCTCTGCCCGGGCCGACGCCGGATCGGGGCACACCGCCCAGGGAGCGATTGTCGTTGGAGGAGTACATGGATTCACGACCTTTGGTTCTGATGACCGGAGCGGCTGGCATGATCGGAAAGCAGCTCCAGGGTTACTTGCGTGAGCGCTACCGCTTGCGATTGATGTATCGGAAGAGCGTGCTGCCGGCGGTGGGCGACGACGAAGTGCTGATCGGCGACGTGACCGACCTCGCCACCGTCGAGAAGGCCGTTCAGGGGGTGACCGCCATCGTCCACCTGGCCGGCGATCCGAAGGTTGACGCCACCTTCGAGTCGACGCTGGAGAATAACATTCGGGGCGTCTACAACGTTTACGAAGCAGCTCGCCGCAACGGCAATCCGCGGGTCATCTTCGCCAGCACGAACCACGTCGCCGGCTGGTACGAGGTGCTAAAGCAGCCAGCCTCGCCACATGTGCCGGTCCGTCCAGATGGCTACTACGGAGCGAGCAAGGCCTACGGTGAGGCGCTCGGCCGCTGGTACAACGACGCCTTTGGCCTGCCGGTGATTTGTCTGCGGATTGGCTCCTATTTGGATCGCCCGATGAACGTCCGAAACCTTTCCACCTGGCTGTCGCCCCGCGACATGGCCCAGATCACCTGGCGCGCGATCGAAAGTCCGGTCACCTGGGGTATTTTCTATGCCATTTCCGGCAACACTCGCCGCTACTGGGATATCTCGGATACTCAGAGCGTCCTGGGCTTCGAGCCGGAAGACAACGCCGAAGAATACGCCGCGGAGATCGAAGGGAAGAAGTAAGCGAGGGGGTTGGGGGTTGGGGAACGGAGAGGAGCACCCTCCTCCGGCCCCCGTTGGCCCGTTCCCTAACCCCCAGTACGGTTTAGAACTGGGCCAGGTGGTGACACGGGAGGTCACGGAGGCGGTCATCGGGTAGACCGACGACCGGGAAGAACGGGTCCGAAACCTCCCGGCCGAGGGCCAACCGGATCAATTACCGGGAGGTCAAACGCCTGTGTCATCGGCAGTGACCCTAACCCACCAAATTCTTTGAGGACGCCATTATCCTCGTCATTCAAACCGTATTGCGGTTAAGGCTTCGATCCCGTCGAACGGTCGCGTATCGATTGGAAGGGTCTGACGCCCCCCGATTCACATGGATAGTCTCGTCCTGAGCACCGTGCTTACGATCGCGATGGCCACCGACCTGCGCCGCCGTGAAGTGCCCGTCTGGCTTACCTTCGGAGCGATCGCGACCGGCTTGATCGCCAGCATCCTGGAGGATCGGCACGGCGTTGTGGCGGCTGTCGTTGGCCTGGCAGCCAGACTCGTCCAACCGTTACCTTTCGTGCTGCTCGGCGGTGTTCGCGCCGGCCGACCTGCTGTTGTGCGCGACCATCGGGGTCTGGGAGGGACGGTGCTTCGTTCTCTCGGCAATCTGGTGGACGACCATGGTCGGCACGGGCTTGGCCCTTGACGCGCGTGTTCTCGGTACCCGCGTGACGCTTCTCGGCGTCCCGATTCCAGATACGCGCTTGTCCGCTGGCTTCTGAACCCGACCGATACAGCGCTTCCATGGTCTGACGGTGTCACCGCCCACGGATGATGTAGCCTGACCGACCTCCAAGCCTTTCCCGGATCCAGGAAAGATCCTCAGTCGGTCCCGATGGCCTTCCGCGCGGCGAAGAATTGTGTTCCCTCTCGTCGCCCGTGGTCGGCGAGCTTAAGTCGAAGCCGTAGCATTTGTTGAGGATTCGTCGGAAGTCCTTATCGAGAATCGAGTAGTCGCACGGACTGGGATTTTCCCCCCAACTACCTTCAACCCCCTCAATGAACCGCAGTGCCGGTATCCTCTGTGGCCCCACGGTGAGATCAGGATACTCTTGGGCGAGCCCCCGCGCTCGGGTGAACTCTCGCGCAAACGCCCATGCGCGAATTTGCAACTCGACGGGCGTGAGATACCTTTCACGGATCCGCGAGCATTTGGCCCGGATGATCAATGCGAGCACGTGGGCAGCGGCAGGATCGGCTTCGAAGGGAAATGCGCCCCGCAATGCGCTGAAGTCTTCCTGGCTCGTCCCGCTCCAAGCGGACGGCCGCACGGCCTGTACTCGTTCTGAGTAGGAGAAGAGGCTGACGGCCTGTCGAATTCGCGCCGAGGGGCAATGCGTGTCGAGCGCCCGGAGACAGATCCGGATGGCACTTCCATCGCCGGCAGACAGCAATAGCGAAAAGGTCTCCTCCGCCTTTTCAACTTCTGGCGGTGAGAGCGCAAAGCACCTCTGAATGTAGGTGCCCAATCTGTCCGTTGCCGCCAGACGCTTGCAGATGGCCATCCACTGAGCATGAGTTGTATCGCGGACTTCGGGCAACCGTAGAAGATCAGTGCTCAGAATACCAAGAGTAGCGAGGGCGTGCGGGAACTGACCTCGGTGGCCATTATCCATCTTGACCACCTCGTGGAGACCGGCGAAGAGCAAGAACTGGTTATTCGGCGGCAACTGGCGATACCACTCCACGGGAAAGACACGGTAGGCTCGCTCAAGGTGAATAGGGCCCAACGAACCCAAGTCGCGGACGAGACTCGTGAAGAGCCTCCAAATCCGCTGGACGTCCTCGTCTGCCGGGGAGAGTGAGAATGACTGAAAGAGGGGCTCAGCTGCATCAAGGATCCCGTCGCGCGATGAGCGGGCTAGCCGCTCGCACCCCACAACGGCAAAGCAGCGGGCCCGAGCCTGGTCACCGAAGCGGTTCAGGAGGCGGGAGAATTGGAAACAGTTGTGACCATCTCCCTTCCCCTCTTCGAGCAATCGCGCCCATTTGTCGAGGATGTCTTTCCGACTCCGAAGGCTGATCTCGTCGATTTCCTGCCAATACTGGCACATCCCCAACCGCGTTTCGGCGTCGGTCCGGTCGGTCACTATCCCATGGTGTAATAGATGTCGGGCGGGCTCCCACCCCAGCCGGGAACGAACTAATTCTGCGACCGAACGCCAGGTAGTCGCCCGGAGAGATTGGATTCCCAACCATTCCCACAGCACCCGCACGCCTTGGTCGTCGCCGGACTGGCAAAGCAGATCAGCCAACGGTCGGACCCGTTCATCGGCGTGACTGCCCAGATACGCACTAAACACCTCGGGTGAGGCCAAATCATCGCGGAAATCGCGCGCGACGACGGCGGCCTGATCCACTCGGCCCGATTGCACCTGGCTGGCGAGGATATCGACGGCTCTGAGCCAGACGCTAGCTGGGAGTGTCTGAGGACGGCACCGGGCCACTCGGCGCTCCGCGTCCGGAGAGAGGCTGACCGCATGCAGCCAACAATTGGCCGCCGACGTGATGGATTCCGATGAATCGGACTGATCCGCATATAGGTGACACGCCCTGAGGTAGCCATCGATCGCGGTATCACGATCGCCGCAGCTCCCCTCCAGCTCCGCCCATTCTTCCGTGCGGGTGGGGTCGCCGTCGCGGACGCGAATCAGGCGGCGCATCGTATCAAGCATGACTTCCGCGTCTCGCTCGAGAGCTTTCTGAGCATCGAAAAGCCCGGACAAGTAATCGACGTTGCTCGGTGCTGTGAGCACGCATTCCTGGAAGAGTTCCTCAGCCTCGGTGAGGCAACGGTCGCTTTGGCATTTCCGCGCGACATCGGCAACTTCCGACAAGTAATTTGCAGCGTCGCCCGTCGCCCGTTGCAGGTGCGCCCGCAGGTAGCGCGCCCGCCGGCTACCCGGAATCCGGCTGTCGAGATGATCAATCACCAAAGCGCGGAGGTAGTCCCGGTTATCTTCTTCGCCGCCCTGCGGCTGCGCGTCCTGGATGAGGCCCATCGCCTCGGCGATGTCGTCCATCGTCAACCTGACCGCTCCGGCGATACTGCGGCGGGCTTCGCCCAATGAGGAAAGTAGATCGCGCGCGAGGAACGATTCAAGTCGTTCGATGACGGAGACTTGGCGCTGTGAGGCGTAGACGGGCTGCGCGCGGTCGCCTCCAAATCCCTGCGGACAACAGTTGTCACAAAAGTTGCACCGGACAATGGAACGGGACGTCGGGTTCCGTCCATTGAAGTAACCGATCAGTAATTGTCGGCGGCAGCTGCCCGTGTCGACGAAATGTTGCATCTCTTCGAGCATACGGAGTTGGGCCTGCTTCCGCTCGTAGAGTTGTTCGAGCTCGCGGTCATAGCGTTCACGGTTTCTAGGGCTGTCGTATTGCGACGCATAATCGTCTCGGAGCCTCAGCATCCTGATTTTGGTATTGCGGTTAACCTTGCCTATGAACTTACAAAGCTCCAGGTAATCTAGAGACGAGTCGATCATTTCGGTGGACATTTTCAGCGCAGGCGACAGGACACGGACATCAAGCTCGACTCTGCCTTGGGCATGATCTGGTTGGAGTACCGCGAGTCGCAAAGCAAACTCCGAAACCGAACCGTCGGCGACGGAGGCGGCGATGTCCTTCCATGATTGCCTCATGAAGAACTGGGCAACAGCATCGACGGCACTGTGGTCGAGGAAGCCCATCCGACGAAGAGCCTCAAGCGCGAGGTCTAGCCGCTTCGTCGCGCGACTGCGGAGCTTCCTGATATCTCGATCAACGATGAGGATGTCGAACATGGCAGCGATTGCTCGCTCACCGTTCGTCCGGTTTGGGAGCTTGCCCGTTTTCTCAAGAAGATCGGCCGCGGCCCGTTGCACCTTCGGTGGCCACTCGTGGCTTTTGGCGAGGTTCTCAAACAGCGCATCCGGCACTATACGATCCCACGATTGCTTGCATTCTTGTACCGTGGGGTAGATTGTTCGGCATTTGGCGAGAGCATCGAGGAGGTCGCGTGCCTCAGTGAGCTTCTGCGGCGCGGGGCCTTGACTTTGGATTGACTGACTGAGTCTCAGCCACCGCTTATCTACCTGCTCGGTGGCAACGAGGTCGCGGGCGAGTTTGACCGCGTCCGTTGTGATCCAGCCAAGCTCGGTGAGCAGAGTATCGGCATCTTCGAAAAGGATACGTGCTTCCCCATGACTCCAGCTCGGGGCTCTTTGCGCGAGATGCTCCCAAAGCTGCCAGATGTCGCCGCGCTGCTCCGGGTAGTCAGAGTCGACAAAGAACTTCATCCGGTCAAAGTCAGTCCGATAGTATTGGTCCTTGGCCTCGCCGTCGGAATCAGGGATCTCAAAAAGCATTACGCAGTGGGCGTGGTTGCCGTCCCTCCCCGCCCGGCCGGCCTGTTGGTAGTAGTCTTCCAGGGATGCGGCAAGTCCATAGTGGATGACAAAGCGAACGTCCGCCTTGTCGATGCCCATCCCGAAGCCTTTGGTGGCCACGATGAAGTCGTACTCGCCTCGCACGAACCCGTCCTGCACCCGGGCCCTCTCGCTGACGGGCAAGTCCGAGTAGAACGGATCGGTCTTGTAACCTCGCCTCTTGAGTTCCGTGGCGAGCCCCTTTGCCGACAGGAGCCAGTCCGAATAGAACGGCTTCTTGTCCACCCCGGTGTAAGGTACGAAGATGATCCCCGGCTTATCGTGCTCCCCGAGTACGTGCCTAAGTTTGCCCTGCAGTTGATCCAGCAGATCTCGCTTCCGCTCCGTCGAGTTGCTCGCCTCGATCACTGCGAAGCTGAGCTCTGGTCGATCGAATGAGTAGCGATAGATCGCGGACTCGTCGAACTCGATCGCGTTGACGACATCTTGGACCACGTAATCCGAGGCCGTCGCGGTGAGGCCGAGAATCGGGATGTGGTGGTTCTCGCTCACCGCCGCAGCAATCTCGCGAAAACGGCGGCGGAGAAGAAGATAAGCGGGACGAAAGTCGTGCCCCCATTGCGAGAGGCAATGGACTTCGTCGATGGCAAAAAGATTGATTCCCTTGGAACGGGCCAAACCTTTGAGTAGGCGTACAAATCGATCGTCGCGAAACTGCTCGGGCGTGGTGTAGACGATCTTGTACCGCCCCGCCACCAGATTCAGGAGAGTCTGTTCGCGCTGCTCAGGCGTCAGATCGCTTGATAGACTTGCGACGTTGTCGAAGCCAAAGCGCTCCCTCAAATTATGCACCTGGTCTCGGATCAGGGAGAGTAACGGCGCAACGACGATGCAGGTACCCGGGAGAAGCATTGCTGGGTATTGAAAGCATAGAGACTTACCGCCGCTCGTCGCGATGATGGCTAAGGCGTCGTCCCCGGCGAGCGTCCGACTAATAACGTTTACTTGCCCTGAATCGCCGCGCTCGTTGTCGCGAAAATGCTCGAACCCAAAGAGTCTCCATAAGAAGAACTCCAAAGCCTCCCGCTTCGAGGTTCCGTCGAAGATCCTCACCTCGGGGAGGAAGTCGCTCTGCTTCTCGGGCCGACCAATGGTGCTCCGGGAGTCGAGAACAATCTGGAACTGAACCTGGTGAAATGGACCCTTACCCGACCGAAATGTGGGGTTCACCTGACGGGAGGCGTTTCGTATCTCAATCGTCTCATCGAAGTCGAGCGGCGGAACGGGCACGTGCCTCTGCCAGGCGAGGACGCAGACTTGGTTGTCGTCAGTGACCGCTAGGTAGCTGCGACTGCTCGCGTAGTAAGGAGAGATAATGGAAAAGGGTCCCGACGCAAGAGGCTGCTTCGCGTCAGTATCGGCACGGATGTGATCAGCAGCGATGTCGGTTGCCGCCTCGGATTTGGTTTCTCGGTCCGCTTTTGCGTGTGGCCGCGTTCCGTTGTCGCGACCCAAGCTGGCGTCATTGATGGTACTCGACAGAATAAGATATGACCACCGGAGTCGGTCATCCTCGAAGCCGTCGGGGCCAACGGGGGGCGGTGCCAAACGGCGGCGTCGATCCTCGATCGGCCGCAGAAACGAGGGTACGCGCAGCTTCTCGCCCCGAAAGCCCCAGAAAGGCTCGAGATCCTCGGATCCATCCCAGTTTGACCAGAGACGTGCCCAAGGGGCGGCGATCAAAACTCCTGACCGAGCGAGTTCCTGCGCGAGTCGGTGAATGCCACGCGCGTTTTCCTTCTGAGCCGTCTCGATGACCATCGCGTAGCCATCGGAGTGGAGGTGGGGCAGCGCCGTGCCGACCAAGGTGGGCCACTGCTCGGTTTGGAACTCGGCGAGAACGTTGGAGAAAACGATCAGGTCGAATCCAGTGCCATCGTCGACCGCGGATAGGTAGTCTTCCCCCTCGTTCACCTCTTGATGCACCAAGAGGACGGATGTCGAGGGTAGAACTCGATCAAGACCGTGCTGACGAATGCCCTCGAACACTTGGAGATTGGTCCGCGATGCATCGATGCAGGTGAACGTCGCGGTCAGCGGAGGTAAGGTAACGTCAACCAGCTCTGCGGCGTGCTGGACGAGTTGGAGGAAATCGGAAATCGCGAAGGGTACCGTTCCAACTCCCGTCCCGATATCCAGGACTCGCAGGCATCGGGCAAGCCTGCCTCGTTCGAGAAGATCGAGCAGAAGAACCTGCGACTTGTGGAAATTTGTCGGTAGGTAGTAAATCGCGTAGATCAGCGACGCGTCAGCGTCGTAGGGAATGGCTTTGTCGTGCCGATCCCAGAATGATCGGTGGACACGATCCCACAACTCGTAGAGCGCGTCGACCCGAGTCTCGATCTCCGTTTCGGACAGACCGGAATTGAGGGGATCCCAGTATCTCCCGAGGCGTTGCGGCCGACCGTCGACGGTGATGGTCTGGTTCTGTAAAAAGTCTTCGACCGCGTGACAGAGGTGAGGCGGCAGAATGGCACGACCGCCCGGCGCGATCACTTCGCGGACGATGGCCGCGATTCTTGCCCACTGGTTGAGTGTCACGTTGCCAAGTGATGGCTGGGCTGTTGACATGTTCACATTATCTCGTCGCCCGATTTGGGCGCGGGAGCGGTGTCGTCGCCGGATTGCCTCGCGACGAGGGTCGGTCGCTGAGAAACCGCCGGTGGTTGGGATTTGCGTAGCAGTAGATGCAAGAGTAGCCGCATTCGTGGGCGACGTAGTCTCCGATGTCGGTGTGAAGAGAGCAGCCGCATTCCTCGCGACCTTTCATCTTGGTGTCCGTTGCTGCGCCCTTGGGTGCCTGGGGGCTCAAGCGAGCCCCGTCGATGCAGCGCGCACGCTCGAACTCGCCGTGCTCCGCCAGGCTCGCTTCGGTGCATGCTTGTAGCGTGATGTTGAAGGCTTGGGCTATAGCTGCCATTGCTTGGGTGATCTCGTCGATTTCGGAAGGATTCGGCTTGCGAAGATGCTTCTCGGGGTAGAAACGCTTCATCCGCTGCTGAAACTTGGCATAATGATCGGCAATGCTGGTCACGCAGCGGGTCACCCCGATGTGGGACAGCTCGCGGCAGATGTGTTCGAAGAACACGGGATCCCACGTGCTCCTGTCGTCGCCATCCTCGGTCCAAAAGCAGAGGGGATCATAGCGCCAAGAGACGAGATCAGGGCCACCGGGCAACGACGCGAGGAACCGAACCTGACGGATGACTTCCTCAAGTGGAGGCACGTCCGGCTCAATCCAAGCGAACTCTTCGCGACGCGGGTTGATCGTGAAATGAAAGTACTGCGCTCGATAATCGGAAAACCTCTGGTAGAAGCGCTCGTAGATCGCGTAGTTCTTCGACCACCAAACTATTGCGAGGACATGCTCCGGCTTGAGCGAAACGTGGGTCAGGCGCTTGAGCGAGTCCGATGCGAAACGGAACATCGGGTTCGGGACATCGACCCAACCTGCCTGACAACACTTGAGGAACCACAGGAGGTGGAAGGCTGGAATGTCCGTCCGCTTGCTCGCGGAGATGATCTTTGGCCGGGGCGAAGGGAGACGCCCTGCGCGAGAGTGTGGGCAGTCGATCGCACTGTCGTTAGAATTGCCAAATAGAGCGAGCTGGGAAGGGATGGTATCATCGTCTCTGGTGTAGTCACGCACCGTTTTCGCCACCTCTCGGTCAGTCACGTACCAAAGCCAACTAGCACCGAACCCGGCCCTCGCCGAATATGGAGCGGCGAGGGCGCTCGATAAGCAGGGCAGACTCCGTGGGAAAAGCTGTACTCGGTCGTTCAGCATGCTCATCTGCTGCTTCGCCACGCATTACCTTGTGCCTCGTTCAGAATGTCGGAGCGCCTTAGGGACATCAGATCTCGCATTCATCGGTCCGCGCTCGGTGGCAAGCGGTTAATGGCGCGAGCAAGCGTCAGAGCGATTGGAAGCAGCGGCTCGCATCCTATCACAGATTTCAAATGCGAACAATCACGGAATCACGGAGCATTTGGCCTTCGGGGTCCTGGGCCAGGTGGTGACCCGGGAGGTCACGGAGGCGGTCATCGGGTAGACCGACGACCGGGAAGAACGGGTCCGAAACCTCCCGGCCGAGGGCCAACCGGATCAATTACCGGGAGGTCAAACGCCTGTGTCATCGGCAGTGACCCTAACCCACCAAATTCTTTGAGGACGCTATGGTCCACGTCATCTAAACCGTATTGTCCCTAACCCCATTGGTCCCAAGTTAAGGCCCGGAGGCCAAAGTCAAGGTCAGTTCTTTGAATCGTGAGGGCGAGGCGGATTTGCGTTGACGTTTGATGATCCCCAGACGCTTAGCCTTTTGGGCCAGGTAGGCAATCGGACCGGATGCCTCGCCGCGCTGATAAGCGGAGGTGGAAAAGTAGAGACTGCGGTAGACCATCTCCAGGGAGAGGGCAGCGAAGGGATGGTTGAGTTCCTCGGCGATCGCGTCGGTCAGGTCGACCAAGACGGCGTAGAGGAGCCAGGTGGCCCAGAGTTGCAACTCGACCCCGTTGGCCGAGCCGACCCAGAAGTAGGCCAGGCCGAGGAGACGCTTGACCAGATTTACCGCATCCTCGATGCGCCAGCGTTGCCAGTAGAGCGCCACGGCGTATTCGGTGGGCAGGACCGTCGGGTCGAGTTCGTTGGTGAGATAACGCTGCCACGTTCCCTGCACGAGGACCTCGATCAAGCGCAATTGCTGGCGGTCTCGCCCGCTGCCTACCCAGACAATCGCCTCGTGGACCGCAGCCGTCTTGCGCAAAACCTGCGCGACTTGGTAGGCGAGGTTGCTCTTGGCGCGGGTCACGAAGGTGATCTGGGCGGCGGTCAGTTCGGCGAACATCCCAAAGTTGGTGTAGCCCAGATCGAAGACGACCAAGGCCCCGTGGGGCAAGGCCGACAGAACTTGGGGCCAGTGGCGCTGGTCGTGGGCGGCGGCGTCGGCTTCGTACCAGAGTTGGTGGGGCAAACGCGAGCACAAATCCAGCAAGGCAGTCATCTTGCCCGCCAAGGGGGAATCGGGGTAGTCCTGCAACAGACCGACCTTGCGTAGCAACGCATCCAACGTCGAGCCGTCGAAAGCGAGGACGGCAGGATAGTGCTCGTGTGCCCAGGCCAACTCGGGCGGCAAGGGACGACGACGCGGTTGCCAGCGTTCTTGCAAGGTGGGCAGGAGGCCGGTCAGCACCTCCTGGAAGAGCACGGCGGGGAAAACCCGCAGGCGTTGGGAGAGGGCTTGCTCGGAGACTTGGACGGGAGAGGTCCACAGGAAGCCCTCCGCGTTGAGCAGGCGCAACAAGGTGGCGACCGAGCCAATCTGGCGCCAGATCATACTCAAAACAAGCGCGACCATCACCGGCAAGGTGAGGACGCGTTCGCGCAATCCCAGGTCGTGAGAGTGCGCAACCTGAGACAAGGTCTGCGGATGGATCAAATCGGTCAGCCGTCCCGCAACGACCGGGTCCGGGGGCGCAACGACCGGGCGTTTGGAGCGGTCGCGTTGGATCGCTCGGGTGTGGCGCACCGTACTCGTCTTCTTGGTGCTCGAAGAGGATTTCTTGCTCATGTATCAATTGTACGAGATACGACGTGTCTACGCCCTTGACTTCCATCAACCGATCATAACTTGGGAGCTATGCGCTAACCCCCATCCCCCGACCCCTCGGACCAGAAATCCACCTGAACGTCCGCTACTTGTCGGAATCGGAGCTGGACCGCCGCGAGGTGCTCGCCAAGTTGCTGCAGATGGAAAGTCCCCCCGGTCCCCCGGACGCTGCTGACGTGCCAGCCGGCGGGGACGTGGATTGTGATTGTCCCCTCGCGGTCGCCGACCGAGCCGACCGCGAGGTGTAGCGTGTTGGTTGGTGAGTTCCACTCGACTTCGTGAACTTCGTTTGCCCCAAGACTGACGTGGAGCGAGGTTCCGATCATTTGGGGTTCCGCGCGGACCGGTCGTAGCGCGACGACTCGGCAGCCACCCGCGGGAATCCGATCGAGGGCGAGGCGCTCCTGAAGTATCCCCAGGTAGCTTTGGGTCCAGAACTCGAAGGCGTGATAGGTGCCGTCGAGCCCCAACTGCTTGAGCGTCGTGACCAGCGCGATGGGCACCTCGGCCGGGTTGATCGCCACGACGAGCAGCCAATCTTCCCAGGGCTGGTCGATCCGTGCCCCGAAGAGGCGCGGGCCACCCGGCGCGAAAGCGTCAAGCGGATACAGCGCGCCGGAAAACGGCGGTAAGCAAACCTGCCACAAGGCTAACCGCTCGGGAGGAAGCGCTCCTAGTTGCCCGGTGAGCGTCGCGACTCCGCCACTCAACGACGCGATTGTCGCCGCGGCACGCGCTTCTTCGAGGGTTTGCCCCTCGGTCCAGACTTCGGCCGGACCGCTCGTCGTCAGGAGACCGGAATCACGCAAAAAGCATCGGGTGAGGGGAGTCGCCCGAGCGCGGGTCAGCGGCTCTCGGTCGGTTTGGAGTACGTCCACCAGGTCCAACGCGCTGAAGAGCGGCGCTTCGTTTGCGACCAGCAGCTTACCATGTAGTCCGGATCGGAGGGCGCGAATCCCCTCCCAGGACGCGGCGAGCGGGGAAGTCTCGCCCGATAGCCGCCAGCCATTCTGGATTTCGGCCGTCAGGTGATTCACCCGAACGAGATCGAAGCCCCACTCGTCGGCGATTCGTTGGCCGAGAGTAGTGAGCCAGTGGTGCACGTCCGGCTGACTGGGGTCCAGAACGTACTGGTCTCCACCGTGTCCGTCTGAAACCGCGAGCGGGTTGCCGTCGTCGGATCGAACGAGCCAGGTGGGATGCTGGTGCACGACATCCGCGGACGGCTGGACGGCAAAGGGGGCGACTGGCAAACCGGCCCGACGCTGGAGGACGTGGACTTGATCGCGGAGCGCGCGTAAGCCATGCGGAAATCGCCCCGCCTCGGCCGTCCAGTCGCTCGGGCGGACTTCCCAGCCAGCCGGCAACTCGACGACGTCGAATTCGCTCGCGATCGGTTCGTTCATCGCCTCGGCCAGGCCGGCTAAGATGCCCTCTTCCGTGGGGCAGACATCCGGATGGGGCATCTGCCAGATCGTCAGCGAGGGCCGGCCGACCGGAGCCCGCGCGACGCCGAGCGTGGCCGCGAATTGTCGCAGGGTGGATTCCAAAGGCGCGAAACTGAGCCAGAGCGGATTGATCTCCAGGCCGGTGGTCGGAATGTCGATCGTTCCCAGGTCGGCTCGCGCCTCGCAGACCAGGCCGCTGGAGCTAGACGCGCCGGTGATCGCGCGGAACCGGTACTCGCCAACCGCCGCGTGGCCGGCACCGAAGGCGAGGGTGAGTACCGTTCCGTTCTCGGCCGAACCGAGCGCGCAGAGGCCGGTGGCGACGAGTTCTCGGGGCGTTTGAACGTCGATGGGGAGCGCGCGGACCGGCTCGTTGGCAGTCCAGCCGAAGTCGAGCAGCTGGGTTCCCCGGCCCCAGGGCGACACGACGAGGTTTGGGCGGTCCTCGGCGAGCGGCGCGAGCGCGCCGAGGGAGCGAATCGCTCCCCGGAAGTCGGATGGGGCTTCCAGGGCGAACGAAACGACGAGGTCGGGACGACCGTCTAATACCTGAAAGCGCTGGGTGATTGTCAGGCCATCGGGCCAACGTCGGCGCGCGAGGAGGCACCGCCCGTTGGCAACGGTCTCCTCGCGGCAGCTTTGCAGAGTGGCCGCGCGGACCTCCCGGGTTTGGACAACGCCGCCCGGGCGAACGAGGGTGAGGCGCGTCAATGCCTCGATCGCGATGAGGATCGGGGCGCCGAGCGTGGAGAGGGTAAAGCGACCGTTCCGGCGATCATAACTGAAGCGGAGCGAGTTGGTGCGGAGCGCCACGGATTCCGACTGGGAATTCCGCACCACCTTTGGGTCGTCTGCCCGGCCACTCACAGCGCCTCCCTCGGAAAGAACAGCGGGCGGTACGCTTGCGCCGCTGGATCGGCTGGCCGGATCATTCACCTGAATCCGGCGCCGGAGGCGCTGCCCGCGCCGCCCGCTCCGCGGAGCGATTTTCTGCAATCCGTAGACCAGGCCAGGCAGACAGTCGCACCTTCGGACTGGCCCCATTACAGCTGGACCAACTCTGGTATAATTCTAAGGCAAACCGTGCCGGGGTGGCGGAATGGCAGACGCAGCGGACTTAAAATCCGCCGCCTGATGAAGGCATAGGGGTTCGAGTCCCCTCCCCGGTACCCGATGAGCCCTTGAAAAGCAAGGGCTTTCCTCTTGTCCCTCAACTTTCAAACAACAGCGCACCCGCGGAGGCATCCTTTTCGACTGGCTAGCGACTGGCCAGGGGGCCGAGAGTCCCGCGAGCACGGTACCGGGGCCGTGCCCGTTGGTGCATAAGGGAATAATGCTCCATCTGCACACTGACCGACCGCCTGCATTGCGACGTTGTTCCCGCCGCGAGAGGCTAACCGTGGGGCAATAAGACGCGGCAACCTTGCTGCCGGGGTTGGCGAAGACAAGAATGACGCTCAAAAGCTCACCGGCGTAACGTGCTACTGGCTCAAATGTCGCTTCACGACGTCTTCGTTCAGCACCAGACCAAGGCCGGGGCCCTTTGGCGGCGTGATGTAGCCGTCCTCGACCGTGATCGGCTCGCGGAACAACTCCTGGTGAAGCGGGCCGACGTTGAACTCCTGGATCATGAAGTTCGGTGAGCAGGTGTCGAGCTGGA
>Ga0080006_1126166_pt1 | contig 56980 bp, 49 predicted proteins | sample RS3BMetagenome_FD_69209 | JGI IMG/M metagenome (GOLD analysis project Ga0080006, IMG submission 69209) | Ferric oxide microbial mat and aquatic microbial communities from Rainbow Spring, Yellowstone National Park, USA - RS3B (SPADES... ...
ATGTCCTGAACAAGGCTCTGCGGCGGGTTCGGGCTCACTATTATCTGCTGCGACTGGCTTGCGGTTGTGTTGAGGAGCTTACCCTTGTAGTACACCGAGCTATAGGCGAGGTATATACCCGCGCTCGAATAGTTATAGCTAAACGTCGTTGTGGCGCCGGTTGCAGTCACGTTGAACGACTTGCCGTCGCCCGTATAGAAGGTGACCACTTCGTTTGGAGAAGTGCCCGAAAGCGTGAATGTGACCGGCGAACCCTGTGTCAGAACCTGTAGGCTTGTCGACAGCGAAACGACTGAACTGGGGGGCGCTGATGTCCTTGTAAGAGCGTAGCCTATTCCTACAGCGGCTATCACTATAACGACGACTATTACTGCGGCTATTGTTTTGGATATTGCCGAATGTCCTCTTGAACGAGGCATATTGCATCTGAATGGACTTTATCTATGGTGTTTATATAAACTTTTGGTTATCTTGCTAATTTATACCTCATGATCGGGCAGGGCGAACAACGGATGCTTCAATTTAAGCCTCCAGTGGGTGCTCAAGTCTGCACCAACCACATGGAAAACGGTCATCTTAATGCGCCTGCGCACGAAAAAAATCCCGCATAGAGCCCCCGACGTGCTTTGTGTCCACGTGCGGTTTATGAGTTCAGTCTCTCAAGACACTCGCGTATAACTTCTTCAGGCTGTGTGACCGCAAACCTAACATAATTTCTGCCGTTTGAACCGAAGGCGCCACCCGGTGTGACCACGACGCCTTGCGCCATGAGTTCCTTGGCAAACTGCGAGCCGTCCTTGCCAGCGTTCAGCCAAAGATAGAAGGTGGCCTCTGGCACTCTCGCAGCATATCCGAGTGACTTCAGACCTCGAACCAGAACCTCGAGCCTTCGCCCGTATACACTCCTTCTCTCTGCAAGCTCACTTTGAAAACTGGGCTCGAAGTACCGGTCAAGTGCCATTGCAGCAGCCCTCTGAATAAATTTCGGCACACCTGAATCGATCTGGGACTTGATCTTTTTGAGCAGATTGATTGCACGTTCGTTACCCACGGCAAAACCCACCCTGAATCCCGTCACGCTGAACATTTTACTGCATGAATTGAATTCTACGACGTTTCTCTTGTCGTGGTCAAACTCAAGCGGACTGAGGGCACGTCTTTCGTAGGCGGTTTCAGAGTACGCATTGTCGTAGCAAAGGAACATGTCGTGCTCGTGGCAAAAGTGCACAGCCTCTTTGAGTGTTCGTTCGCTTGCCATTGCTCCAGTGGGATTGGACGGATAGTTCAGAAAAAGAAGCTTTTCGCGTCCAGTGAGCCTTATGGATTCAAAGTCAGGCTGAAAACCAGTTTCAGCCGACAGATCCAAGTCCTCAGCTTCGGCATCAGAAAGTATAGTAGCACCCTGCGCATACACCGGGTAGCCGGGATTGGGTACAAGTGCCCTGTCACCGGGGTTAAGGTATGCACGACCAACGTTGGCAATTCCCTCCTTTGAACCTATAAGGGCGCAAACTTCGCGATCAGGGTCTACATTTACGCCGAATCTTCTGTAGTACCATTCTGATACGGCCAGTCTAAAAAAGCGCTCGCCTGCGCTCGACGAATAGTTATGGAATCCTTCCTCGCTTAACGCTTCATACAGAGCAGTCATGAATTCCTTTACAGGGGGGAGGTCAGGGTCTCCTATCCCGAAGGAGGTCAGACGCACACCCCTGTTCGCATAATCCTCCTGGAGAGCCTCCAGTTCCGCAAATATGTAGGGCGGTAGCCTTGAAATTCTCTGGGCAGGCTCAGGCGTCATCTCAGTAGCCTCTGCGGAACCCTCTGCCTGAACACCAGGTCGAACACACTTTCCCTTTCCCTTATAAGCTCGTCCTGACCTTCGTTAACAAGTACCTCGGCGGCCCTTGGGCGCGTGTTGTACTGACTGCTCATGGAAAAGCCGTATGCACCTGCATTCATCACCACAATGACGTCGCCGACCTCGACCTGTGGAAACGGCCGGTCCCTTGCAAGGGCGTCTGTGTTCTCACATATCTGGCCTGTGATCGTGACGTAACTGGTCGGCTCTGCGTTGGGGGCCCTCGCAAGGTACACATGGTGATACGCTCCATAGAGCTCTGGCCTTACGAGTGTGTTCATCCCGATATCAGTTCCCACGTACACCCTACTGTATGAGTGTTTTATGTGGTGCACCCGTCCCAAGAGGACGGTTGAATCAGCCACTATGAACCTGCCGGGTTCGACCATGAGATATGGCTCACCGAAAGACTGGCTCTCGACTGCCCGCCTAAAGAGCGAAGCCACGTCGCGCCCGACGGCTTCTATGTCAAGCGGCTGCTCGTCAGGTCTGTAGGGTACACCAAAGCCTCCACCGATATCCACGAACTCGAACGATATCCCCGCCTTCTTCGCTATGTTTTCGGCTATCGCGATAAGCTTGGAGGATACCATGACAAAATATTCTTGGTCGAGTACGTTTGACCCTGTCATCATATGGATTCCAAACCTGCGAACACCCGACTCTTTTGCAAAACGATACGCATCAAGCAGCCTGTGCTCCTCCGACCCGAACTTGGCATTTTCCCCTGCGGTCACAATACCCGGGTGAGACCCGGCCCCAATACCCGGATTCACCCTGAAGGACAGAACTTCCGGCTTTCCGAACCTGAGAAGACGCGGGAGCATATCCACGTCATCAAGATTGATGGCAACACCCATACTCAGGGCGCCCCTAAGCTCTTCATCTGAATTGTAGTTGCCTGTATAGAGTATGTCACTGACGTCGAACCCGGCCATTCTGGCAAGCGCGATCTCCTCAAGGGAGGAGCAGTCGGCGCCCGCTCCCTCGCTTCTCAGGACGCCCAAGATCGCAAGGTTGTTGTTCGACTTCACCGCATAGTTCACCCTGAATCTGGAATAGTGCGCTTGAAAGGCCTGTCTCAGGCGCCTGAAGTTTTCTCTGACCCTCTTTTCATCCGTCACGAATAAGGGGGTGCCGTAGCGCTCGGCCAACCTTAGTACACCTACTCCGCCTATGCTAACCGTGCCGTCCCCGCCCACGCGGGCGGGAGGCATGAGCTCCTTTTTTTGCTCCGTATCTTTCATCAGTCTCATCATCCGAGCACATCGCGCATGGTGTACACCCCGGGGTCATCCTTCAGGGTTAGCCACCTACAGGCGGCATAACACCCGCGTACAAAAGCCTTTCTGGAGAAGGCTGTGTGCCCTAGCTCAATGAACTCATCTTCGCCCGAAGCTATTATCCGGTGAATACCGGGAACGGTGCCCCCCCTGACTGAATAGACCTCGATTTCACCATCGGATCTCGGACTGGTTGTTCTATCTGTGATCACCCTCATCCGAGAGTGAGGATCAAGCGCGTTGACTATCGCCCTAGCTGTTCCACTCGGGGCGTCTCGCTTCGCGGTGTGGTGGTGTTCAATCACGGTGAACTGATATTCGCTAGCGAACCTAGACAGCACCCCTGAGAGGAGGAAGAGAATGTTTGCACCGATTGAAAAGTTTGGTGCGACAAGCGAAGGAACTTTAGAAAGGTGAGTGCGGAGGATAGATTCCTGTTCTTTGTCAAAACCCGTGGTTCCAATAACTATCTTCTTACCTTTCTCTACGCCGACGTGGACGTTGGCGACGTCTACCTGTGGGTTCGAGACGAAAAGCATCATATCGCATCCGTTCACGCGGTCAGGCAGTCGGGATACACCTTCTATAATAGCGTCCGACTCGCCTATACCGGCCTCCTTCAGAGTGCGCCCGCAGAGTGGGTTTTCGTTTCTTGCGAACGCCCCGCTGATCCTAAAATCGGGTGGGACGTTTGAAAGTAGCATGCGCCCGAATTTGCCAGTCGCGCCGACGACACACAGCCTAGTAACCATCGTAATATAGACCCTCCAGGACCGACGGATCATACAGCCGCCTTTCAAGTTTCACATCGAAAAATTTTTCGAGTGGTTCAAGCACTTCGGGATTAGTTCTGTATACAAGACGTATCTTTTCGAGCAGGAGGTCCACGCCGCGCTTTGTCATCCTTCCAAGCGGTGGTCTCGCTGGTCCTGATGGGATTCCGAGAATGCGCATCGCGGTCTTGATCGGTACAGGATTTCTCGCCTTAACCACCACGTCGCCAAAGGGGGTGACTTCAGTACTTTTTACGGTCACGCTTTCACAGAGTGGCGAAAGCGCCCGCCACAGTTTCAGAGCGCCCTCACGATCGTTGTTCAGTATTCGGGAGCACATCTCGGACAGCGACCGCGGTGCCACGTTCGAGACCACGGAAATCACGCCCGACGCGCGTATTGTAACGTCGGTCATCATGTCAAACGTCTTGTCGTCGTCTCCAGAAAGAATACTGAAATCCGGCCCACAAAGCGTTCGGGTAAGCCTCATGTTCTCGAGGCTTCCGGTTGCTTCCTTTACCGCCTTCACGTTTGCCAGGCGCTTTGAAAGGATTGCAAGGTCCTGCGGCAAAAGCTGCGTGCCGGTTCTACCCGGAATAACGTAGGGTATGAAGTTCAATTCCGGAAACATTTTTGCCACGGGTTCGACATACTCCCGTCTTATTTCAAGAGAGCTAGGGCCGTTGTAATAGGGGTCGACAAGTAACACATGACCGATTCCGAGGTCACGGGCGTGCGCGGTGCCATCCATACACTCTGCCGTGCTGTTGCTACCCGTGCTTGCGATGACCACCGACCTGGTTGTGTACTCAGCCGTAAGCTCGAACACTCTCTTGTGCTCCTGCCAGCTCAGGGTCGGGCTTTCTCCAGTCGTGCCCACGGCTACCACGCCGGATACGCCGTTTTCTTCCTGAAATCGCACAATCTGCTCAAGACCTTCCTCGTCAAGCTTGTAGTCGCGCCCAAATGGTGTTATGATCGCGGTGTACACACCTTTATATGCGTACGACATGTTGTTTGCACAGGTGCGCAACCCTTTAAGGCTTACGTTATCCGTAGTATCGTTACGAAATTCGTAAACGGTGAACAGAAATGGATGAGAAGGATTTGGCCATATTACAGCTTTTGAAGCAGGACTCGAGAATGAGTAACACGGAAATAGCACGCAGGGTTGGGATGTCCGAGGGTAGCGTCAGGCTCAGGATACACCACCTAGTTGAAAGCGGAATAATCAGGAAGTTTACGATCGAACTTTCTGCCAAGGCAGGTGTCGAAGCCATAGTGCTCGTAAGGAGCGTGGCAAACAGAACAAAGGAGGTCACAAAAGAGGTGGCACGGTTATCGGAAGCTGCTTTCGAAACGTCGGGAGAATATGACACGGCAGCCCTTATCTTCGCACGTGATGTGGACGACCTAAACGCCAAAGTTGACCGAATTCGCAAGATAAAGGGTGTTGTCTCAACGACTACCCTGATTAGGCTTGCCGAAGACTAGGAGCGCATGGGGCATCGCTTCTCTCTGTGACAAGTTGTAACAAAGGAAATTCCGTGAGTGTTTTCTGACTATTTTTACGCCCAGTAGATCCGATAGCCAAACATTGCAGTCAATCACAACAGGAAGTCCAGGCGACCATTAGACCAGCATGGGAAGGCGATCGGATGCCCTGAGCTAAAGCTGTCCATTCCGGCCAGCTCAGGGACCCGAGTATTTTTCTCTTAGAGCCTTCTTGTCTATCTTGCCTACGCTTGTTACCGGAATTTCATCGACGAAGGCGAACCGCTCGGGCACCCACCACTTGAGTATCCTGCCTTTTTGAACCTCCTTGCTCAGATGCAGCTCTATCCTTTCCCTGACACCCTCTCCATGAGCCTTAACCACCGCAACTGGTCTTTCTCCCCATTTCGGGTCTTCTTTTCCTATGATTGCCACCAAATCCACCCCTTCCACTTCAGAAATCACCGATTCGAGCACGCTCGTAGGTATCCATTCCCCTCCGCTCTTCACCACGTCCTTGAGCCTGTCAAGAATCTGGATGCCGTTGTCTTCTTCTAGCCTGGCAACGTCTCCTGTCCTGAACCATCCGGCGTGAGTAAAAGAAGCACTGGTTCTTTGCGGGTCCTTGTGGTACCCACTGGGAAGCCATGGAGCCCGTATATACAGTTCGCCCATTTCACCACTTGTTGCTCTTGTGCCATCAGGCTTTACGACAGCCACCTCTACGAAGGGTACCGGGTGCAACGATGCACCCACTTCCTTTCTTCCTGCTGTCTCAAGCCCTATCGCGGTTGCGAGCATGTCGGTACCTCCATAAATGGTAGAATACCTGATTCCAATCTTTTCCATTGCGCTCGCTAGACCCTTTGGAACAGGCGACCCGCCTATCAGCACCTTGAGTCCCCTCAATTCTTCGGCTCTCGTGGTTCTCATGAGCTCGTGAACCATAGTGGGCACGGCGTTAATCCAAGTAACACCTTCACTGATTATTGTCTCGACCGCCTTTTCAGGAGAAAACCTTCCGCCAAGCACGTACTTTGACCCGAGATAGGTCGCGTGGAAGGCGCTACCCCAGGCCCAGAGGTGGAAGAAGGGAATAAGCGGCATGATCACGTCATCACTTTGTATTTTTGCGGGTGTCCTGAACAGCCCGAGCTGGTGGACTATGCTCATTGCCCCGAGAACCACTTTCTTGTTGGTGTAAACCACCCCCTTCGGCAAACCGGTCGTACCGGAAGTGTATAGTATCGAATACTCGGCATCCTCATTGACCTCTACATGACTTTCTGCACTTTCTGCAAGAAGACTGCGATAGTTCATTGCCGATGTTCCGTCGAGCATCACAAGCCTGTGCGCTGGCAGCCCAGATTTGAGTGCGAAGGGCTCAAAGTCAGATGACGAAAAAAGAAAGCCGCAATCGCTGTGTTTAGTGGTGTATATCACCTGTTCGGGGGGAAGCCTAACGTTGACAGGGTAAATCACAGCACCTGTCATCGCAGCTGCGTAAAGTAGCTCGACAAACCTCACAGTGTTCCATTCGGCTACACCTATGACATCACCCTTCTTCACACCGAGCTTCTGAAATGAGTTTGATATCCTTTCCACATCTTTATAGAGTTCTTCATAACGTATTTTCCTGCCTTCTGAAACTACCACCTGATCCGGAAAGAGGTCTCTAGCCCTTTTGAGCGTGGATATGACCGTTAGCCCTTTTTCCTTTGACATTCCTTGCTCACCCCTACCGCGTGCGACTTGTCTATCTCTATTATTTCCGCGACCACATCCGCACTCAATCTTGTCAGTGGCGCTTTCCTGACGAATCTTTTGTGGTACAGATCGGCTACTGTGAGAAGCCTGCCTGAATCTAGGACGCTTGCCATGTGTATCAGGATCGCTACTGCCAAAGAATGTCCCAGCCTTTCCAAAACATCCTTCGCCTGGAACTGCGCTTCCTGATCGTCGAGCTCCTTCAGAGATTCAAGTGTTTTCCTGGACATTTCTAAGGCGTCTTTGTACAGGCCGGTCGCGACGTCTCCCCGGATATCCTTTGCCATATTTTCAAGATCGCTGAGTAGCGAAAGATGCGCCCCTTTCTTTACAATAACCTCTAGCATATCAAGAGCCTGAATGTTACTCGGACCTTCCCAGATCGGAGTTATGAGGGCTTCCCTGTGCCACCTTTCAACCGGAAACTCGGCAAGAAAGCCTATTCCGCCATGCAGTTCCATCGCAAGTCTTGTCACGTGAGCCGCCATATCCGCCGTCAGGTTCTTTGAGATATGGGTAAGAAGCCGCGTATAGTGGTAGCCGTCAGTATAAGGAGGTGTGTCCATAAAGGTTTTCTGAAAGCCACTTATCGCCTTGAAAGTCACGGCCATTGTACCCTCAATGTAAACCTCCATCTCAAGAAGGTCTCTCTGAACAAGCGGATGGTCTATAAGGCTACGGCCAAAGGCCTTCCTTTTCTTTGCATAGTAGTAGGCCTCAAGGTAGGCCTTTCTTGCGACTCCAAGCGCACCGACTGCGTTTGACAGCCGCGATACCATAAGGTTCTCGAGAGTATAATATATCCCCTTTTCGGCTTCGCCGAGGAGCATAGCCTCCGACTCATGGAATTCCACCTCACCCGTGGGCACCGCCACCGTCCCGCTCTTTTCCTTGAGCCTTCTCACACTGAAGTTTCTCTTACCGTTCGAATCGAATTCCGGAACAAGAAAAAGTGCTATGCCTTTCGCACCGGGTTTCGCGTCTCGAGGCCTCGCAGTGACTATCGCCAGGTTTGCAAGGCCAGCGTCACTTGAGAAGTACTTTGTGTTCCCATCAAGCTTCCAGGCGTTTCCTTCTTTGAATGCCTGAACGGTGTTCGCTCCGAGGTCACTTCCGCCCTGAATTTCGGTAAACCAGGTTGCTCCAAATCTGAGTTCCTTCTCTGCAGTTCCCTCGCCTATCAGTGATGGAAGATACCTTTTGGCAGCGCTGTCCCCGTACTTGTAAACAGCGTACGCCGTTTGATTTGTAACCGTCAGGATGCACGCGATCCCTGGGTCGCCTATCAGATATATGGAGGCGAAATATCCAAACCAGTCGCCAGAGGTGTACGGTCCCTTGTTGACACCGTATTCTGTTATAAGTTTCTCAAGAACCGATCTTTCAGCAGGGTCAAGCCAAGCCCTGTCCACCCTGTCACCTTCGAGCGACCAAATAATGAGCTTGGGTCTTGCAACCTTGTCGACGTAGTCCGCTATTTCATAGACATCTTTTCCCGCGAACTCTCCGAGAGAAGGCAGCCGGGCGCCGGTATGGTCATAGTCGTAGTAGCCGAGGACTGAGATGAAAGGCCTGTCAAGTTCGAAGTGATTCTTGCCATACGCGCCCGAAATAAAACGGTAGGGAGATTCTATCATACCAGGTCGTAACATTCGTAGCACCCGCCGCGCTTATATGCATTTGGACCTGCCGATTTGGCACCACTGACCGCTTACGCGCAGGCTTGGGACAAAGATAAAAGCGGGGCGCGCGTAATTTTCCTATGCAGGTGAATACGCCGGCCTACAACATCGCTCGTGAGACATTCCTCGCTCCGGAAGACACCGCTCTACTTGTGATTGACATGCAGAATGACTTTGTCAGAGAAAACGGCAAACTCTATGTACCATCTAGTGCAAAAACCGTAGCTCCTATCGAGCATCTAATAAAGAAAGCAAGGAAATCATCGGTGTCTGTAATATACAGCCAGGACTGGCACCTGGAAAATGACCCGGAATTTGCTATCTGGGGTGAGCATGCGCTTGCAGAGAGCTGGGGGGCCGAAATCATACCGGAGCTTGCGCCCAAAAAAGGTGATCTTGTGATCAGAAAGCAGCGATATGACGCATTTTTTGGCACGCCCCTTGACTACATCCTGCGTATAAGGAGGAAGAGCACACTCGTCATCACAGGAACAGTTGCAAACATCTGTGTGCTACACACTGCGGCAAGCGCCGCCCTCAGGTGGTATAAGGTGGTGCTTGTAGCCGATGCGATCTCCGCGCTGGACGATTTCGACTACTATGCAACCCTAAGACAGGTGGACTTCCTGTATAAGGGCACAATAACCCGCTCCCGTGGGATTCATTTCGCTCGCAAACCGAGTAGACGCGAAGGCTCAGCACCCTAGTCGGGTACATTATGTTCCAGTGTGAACTACCCTGACGTGTCCGAGGGGTCTAAATAGACCATACAAAATTAGTGACCATGGCAACGCAAAGAAAGTTTTCCGATTTCTATAAAAACGCCCTACCGTTTCATATGTCCGAGATACCAGCGGGGGGCATGTGTCTGTCGGCCTTCGTGGTGCTACGAAACGCAGCGGGTGGAGTACTTCTTGGGAAACCAAACCCGAGCTTTCCGGACTGGGACAATATAGGAGCCCTGAACCCACAGAGGATAGCAAGGATATCCACAAGGTGGATGCTTCCTTCCAGCCATCTCATGTTATATGAATCACCTCACGACGCAGGAAGAAGAATACTGAGAGAACAGCTTGATCTCGAAGAAACTCCTCTCAAGATGAACGTGTTTAACGAGGTGTACGACATTCCCAACGTCGGACTCAAGAATCACTGGGATATCGAATTTGTTTTCACCGGGGAGGTCGCAGCCGCCACTCTAAAGAGAATTCCCCCGCAGTGGACGGCGCTTGAGTTCGTTCAACCGTCCGCGCTCAAGGCAGAAGACTTCGCAAGAAATCACCAGGACATTCTCTCGCATCTGGGCATCTGGAAGGAGCCAACCGTAGCACGTTAGAGGTCCCGGAGCGCACGGGGTAACGAAGGACGGACTGGATTGAAACCTGTGGCGAGGCTTGCAACACATTTTGGCACAGTGGCAAGGTCTCCGTCCTCAGTTACTTCGTAGTGTCCGCTCTAGCTCAAGAAATGAACCTACCTGTACGGGCCAGACGTCCGCGTACCTGTTCACGAGTACAGTCTTCAGGCCCACCTGTGAGGCGGGAATAAGATCGTAAGAAGGGTAGGCCGAGACATGAACCACATACCGTTTGTCTGTGACTCCCATTTCCGAATATGCCCTGACGAATGCCTCAGGAGATGGCTTGTACGCCCCGCTTTCCTCAGCTGTGACCACCCAATCAAACATATGCTCTATTCCGCAAAGGGTTACGCGAATAAGTTTTCTTTCCGTGTTGGATATCAGGGCGAGCTTGTGACCGGCTGCCCTTAGGCGTGGTAGCGCAATGATCGCGTCCGGGAAAGGCGGAGACTTGGCAAAGGAAAGAACAAGTGCGTCACCGTACTCGGCCCTGTATTCAGACTGCATAACACTCTTGAGTGCGTTCCTGAGAATCTCGGAATACGGTTTGAAAACCCTTAGGTTCTTTAACTCCTCAAACTCGGAACGAAAGAACAGTTGTGCGTCAACACCTATTGTCCGTAGAAGGCTGTCCATACTTGACCTCCAGTCCACAATGGTGCCATAAAGGTCAAAACTGATTATCATATCAGGGTATAGACCCCACAACCATTAAGTGTTTTTGGAGCCAGTTACCCTTCGCTCTACAATACAATCTAAAGACGGGTAGAGTCATCCTGTAGACGACCTTCCTTCAGCACTGACTCCTTTGCCCGATAGTATTCGAGAAGGTCGCCAAGTGTAACCATGCCGAGATACTTACCCTTATCCACCACGGGGCACCACATGGTCCTGTTCTTCATCATAACATCCCATGCCTGGTCGGCTGTGCTGGTTGGCTCCACGTATGATGCGCCTTTCTCGGTAAAGCTGGACACCTGTCCCCCTTTGTTAACAATCTGGTCTAGGTAAACCACGCCTACGAACCTATCCCCGTCAATTACGGGAAGCGAGAATAGTTTGAGGTCATTCATGGTTTTGATAGCATTCTCAACGGCCTCTTCTGGTCTTACGCCAAGATTTCTCAGACCTATCTCTGAGACTCTAATGGATGACAAGAGGGGTGTGTTATACTCACCCATATGGGCGGGTGAATCTCTGCGGGTGTTCACCTGTGAGCGGTAGATGGAGTACTTTAACCCAGAAACCGTGTAGGATATCGCCGTCGCGAGCATCGCGGCTGGAAGTAGCTGCAGGCTGCCGGTCATTTCGACAACCATGAGTATAACTGAAAGTGGTACTTTGCCGGCCGCACCGAAGAATGAGAGCATGCCGATTATCGCAAACGGCGCGACACTTGGCACAACACCAGGAAAAAGTATATGGAACACTAAGCCTAGAAGCCCGCCCAGACACGCGCCGATAACCATGCCTGGGGCGAATACTCCCCCGCTACCGCCCGAGCCAACACTCATAGAGGTCGCTATGATCTTGATAAACGGTAAGAGAGCCAGGATGAATATTATCGGTAGACCGCCTCCGACTAACGATTGGAGCTTCCCAGAGATTATCAGTTGCACCCAGCCATAGCCAGTGGTCATAACCTCGGGGAAGACGAGCGCGATCAGACCCGTCACCAGTCCTCCGATCATAGGCTTAACGTGGGGGGGCACCCCTAACTTTTTAAACCCCGAGTTTATACCGTAGAACACTCTCACGTAGAGGGTTGATAATCCCCCAGCCGCTAGGCCAAGTACTGCGTAGAACGGGAGCCTTAGAACGCTGAACGCCTCAGTATAGTAGCCAAAGATAGGCTCAAAGCCCACTATGGAAGCAAATATTGAGTATCCCACCGAGGAGGCAACTATCGAAGGGAAAATAACTTCAGGCTCAAGGTCCCTTCTATAAAGCACCTCGGCCGCTAAGACCGCACCACCTATCGGGGCCTTGAAAATCGTCCCTATACCTGCCCCGATACCCACGGCAACCGCCATTCTCCTTTCTGACGGACTGAGGTGCAGGAACTCAGCGAGCACTGAGCCAACCCCCGCGGACATCTGCGCGGTCGGGCCCTCCCTTCCGGCGCTTCCCCCGGAACCTATCACGAAAGATGAGGCTATCATCTTGATTATCGGTATCCTTCCTCTGATCTTCCCCTGTGCGTTGTGGTAGGCTTCAATTGCCATATCCGTTCCGTGACCTTCGGCCTCCGGCGCAAATCCGTAGACCAGTAGGCCAGACACGGCCCCACCCGCCGCCACAGAAATCGGAATCAAGTACGGGCGCTCGACAAAGTAGGAGAAAACAAGCGTACCACCTTCGCCAACCGGGTGCGGAACATTGGCTCCCACAAACGTGCCAAGAAATACGTATTCAAAGAACCTGATCGAAAAATAGAAGACTGTTGCGCTTCCCCCCGCAGCGACACCGATAAGAACGCCGAGAACAAGCCATTTCTCAAAATACGAAAGCGATGTGAGATTCGTCCTCATTATGTGAGTCCCCTTTTAGAAAATGAATATACACCCACCCTATTTAGAGTCACGATCGCACAGCTTTTATCCGGCGTCGAGAGCTCAGATACAATGAAGTCAGTTGTGCTACTCAACGGGAGGCCGATACTTCAGGACGTTGAGGTACCTGTGCTTTCTGATGGCGACGTTCTCATAGAGATGAAGCGCTGTGGCCTTTGCGGCACTGACCTCGAAAAGATAGGGGGTCATTACACGGCATCCCAGCCAATTCTCGGTCATGAACCAGCGGGCGTAGTGGCCGAGTCGAGATCTGAGATCGTAAACAAGGGGGAAAGGGTTTTCGCGCACCATCACGTACCCTGCTACAAGTGTTACTACTGTACCCACGGTAGTCCCACGATGTGCTCAGACTACAGACGCACGAACATCTACCCAGGGGGGTTTTCCGAATTTTTCAGGGTTCCGGCATTTAACGTAAATGGAGGTGGAATACTCACCGTGCCACCAAGCGTGTCGTATGCCCAAGCCACGTTTATAGAGCCACTTGCCACTGTTCTCAGGGCGCAGAGAAGAGCCTCGCTCAAAGAAGGTGAAAGTGTGTATATCGTAGGTGCGGGACCCATGGGGCAACTCCACATGATGGCGGCAAAGAGTTCCGGGGCAGGACTAGTCATCATGTCTGACCTAGCGCCCGCCAGGCTCGACTTTGCGCTCAAGATGGGAGCGGACAGTGCAATTCAGGCGGGTCCCGGATCAGAGACGGAAGTGGTGCGCCTGACCGGCGGAAGGGGTGCCGACCTGAGTATAGTGGCCACCGGGTCGCCCAAGGCGGTTGCATCCGCACTAAGGAGCACAAGACGCGGGGGCCGCGTTCTCCTTTTTGGCGTTCCCTTTAAGGGCTCGATAATGGAGTACGATTTAAGCGACCTTCTCAACAACGAGTTATCGATAATACCGAGCAATGCAGCGGTCGAAGAAGATACAAAGGAAGCACTCAGATTCATAACCTCAGGACGCATAGACGTCTCACCGCTCGTCTCAAAGGAGTACTCCCTCGATCAGTTCGAAGAAGCTGTCCGGGATTCAATGAACGGCAATGTTATCAAGGCCCTGATTGTCGGTAGGGAGTAAGACCATGCACCTCTGTCACCACGGGCAAGGTCTAATACAGAACAGATAACCCATCCTGTGACGCCACTTTATTCGGTTACGACAATCGCGGGTAACCTTGCACTCATGCCCCGGTCCTGTTTCTCGCCCACCAAGTGTGGCTGCAGAGGTACGAGCGCAGGTTCATCGCTTGCGCTAGACTCATGAGCGACTCACACAGCGTGTGCTTCCTGTCGTAAACGACCCAAAGCCTGCACTTTGCATGTATCCAGAAGAGGGTCTCGCGCTCAGAGTCAGACCCTGGGACCAAGATTTACTGACTGGGAAAGATGATTTTGTTATATTGGTGCGTTCCCGGCCTTTTAGAGCGGGCCCGGACCGCCCGCAAAAAGCTTCGGGCCTACGATGAACACTGGTTAAAGTACACGACACTCAGTGCAGCCTTTAAAATTGCGTTTGGGGGGAAACAGAGGATTCTTCGACGCCGACTTTGCGAAAGGAGTTGCCCGGCATTACACCGCTTCGGAAAACGGCAAGGCCGTCAGTCACAACGACCGCTTGATTTCTCTGAACGTTTCGGCGGCTGCAACAAGCACCCTGTCCACATCTTCTTCTGTGTGCGCCGTGGAAAGAGTGATACGCTCGAACGGGTCCGGATGGACGTACACTCCGCGCCTGAGCAGACCCTGATGAAACAGTGCATAGGCATCGTCGTCAGCCGTGAGAGCTTCGCGGTAGTTCCTGACCTTGGGAAGGCTTGTAAAGAAGATCTGGAAGAGTGGGCCGACACCCTGAACGCAGGCATCTACTCCCGCAGCCGATGCCTCTTCCGAAAGCCCCTTCATCAGCCGCTCGCCGAGCGAGTGAAGCCTAGTGTATACCGCGCCTTCGTCTGCCGAAAGAAGCTCCAGATTTGCGAGTGCCCCAGCAAGACTGAGTGGATTCCCGTTGTAGGTTCCGCCAAAGCCTATCTTACCCGGACCGACCATTTCCATCACGTCTCTTTTACCAGCGACCGCGGCGATAGGAACCCCTCCCCCGAGAGCCTTTGCATACGTGACCAAGTCGGCTGTCACCCCGAAGTACTCTTGTGCTCCTCCCTTCGACACTCGGAAGCCTGTGAGCACTTCGTCAAATATTAACAGAGCCTCATACTTCTGAGCAAGTTCCTTGAGCTGCTTCAGATAGTCGGGCTCGGGCATGATAACTCCGCTGTTTCCCATGACAGGTTCTGCGATGATTGCGGCAATGTCGTTTCTGTAACGCTTGAGTATCTTTTCAAGAACCTGGGGATTGTTCCAGGGGGCCACTATTACGGTTCTAGCTATCTCATCAGGGATGCCTGGCTGATAGGGAATCCTGAAAGGGGATACCTCAAGACCTGTTTCAATTGGTTCCACACTGAACAGCACGTAGTCATGCTGGCCGTGGTAGGCTCCTTCGAACTTGACTATCCTGTCCTTACCCGTTACTGCACGTGCTATCCTGATCGCGTGCATCGTAGCCTCGGTTCCAGAGTTGCAGAAGAGCACCATGTCGGAGGAAGGAGTCATCATATGGATGCGTCTTGCGACGTCGACTTCAAGCTCCGTGGGTGTTCCCGCAAGCGTCATAAGATCCGCCTGAGACTTGATACCTTCCACTATCTTCGGATGCGCATGGCCGTTTATAAGCGCGCCATAGCCCATGAGCAGATCGAGAAATGTGTTGCCATCCACGTCCTCAATATGAGAACCACGGGCTCTCCTCATATAAAGCGGGTGGGTTTCAAACCCCACTATTCTCTTGAGTGAAGATACCCCTGATGGTATAAGAGTCTTTGCCTGCGAGTACAGCTCATAGGACTTTGCCGTACTGAAACCGTAGGGCTCCAGAGTTACTGTCACTGTAATTCACCATCATACATGATATGGAGTAACTTGCATATAAAAGTATCCCCCATAACTTTTCATGTTTAATTTGTATGACAATGGTGCTATCTCCTAAAATCTTCATACAGCGGACTTGCAAACAGAGGCTTCTCATCTCCAAGAAACTTTTTGCCCCTTCATAGACAAGCGACCGCCTGCGATGGACAGAAGCACACCGGAAAGAGGCTCGGCAAAGAGATAAAAATAAATCCTTCCCTCTATAAATCAAACTGCCCCGTCCAGAACTGACACAACGGGTGCGGTAGAACACATTTGTATTCACCCACGCAAAAGGCGGATCACATCATGGAACACGCACCCCTCCTCAGGGTTGAGGACCTCACCGTGGACTTCGTCACCCTGGACGGAAAGGTGAGGATTCTTGATCAGGTTTCGCTTTCCGTGATGCCGGGGGAAATTGTCGGGATCGTGGGTGAATCCGGCTCAGGGAAGACCACACTTGGCCTAACTCTCCTACGCCTGGTGGACAGCCCTCCGGCGAAGATAAGAGCCGGCTCCATTGTATACAAGGGAAGGAATCTCGCCCGCCTTTCGCCTCGCGAAATGAGCGCGCTCAGAGGTTCAGAGCTTGGCATCGTTCTTCAGGAGTCGGTTGAGTCACTGAACCCAGTTTACACTGTGGGGTTTCAGCTGACCGAGGCCGCCCAAGTATGGTCAAAGAGAGAACATGACGGGGTAGGCACTTCTCAGATAAAGAGGCGAGTGGTAGCACTTCTTGAGGAGCTGTGCATCTCGAATCCCGAGGCTGTCATGAACAGGTACCCTCACGAGCTTTCGGGAGGCATGCGAAAGCGGGTGGCGATAGCCATGGCGGTCGTTCAGAACCCAAGATTACTCATACTCGACGAACCAACGAATGGCCTTGACGCCTATGTGCAGGGCAGGCTGCTCGATCTCCTTAGGAGTTTAAACCATACCTACGGCATGTCAATGCTGATCATCACACATGACCTTGAACTTGCTGCCCGTGTGTGCGACAGAGTGTATGTCATGTACGCTGGTAGAATACTCGAGTGTTCCGGCGCACGCGAAATCCTTGACTCACCGCTGCACCCCTATACCCAAGCGCTCGTGTCCGCAATCCCGTCTGGGTACGTGGATTCTCCCGCTCTCGAGGTTCCCCTAGGAGGGCCGCCAGAGCTTGGGAGTCTGCCAACCGGATGCAAGTTTCACCCAAGATGCCCGAAGCGTCTCGAAATCTGTGCACTTGAAGAACCTGTCCTCACGGAGTATCTGGCTCGCAATGTGAAGTGCTGGCTCTATGCCGAACGACAAACTACTTGAAGTGAAGCAGCTGAGCGTTCACTTCAGACAGGGCTCCCTGTTTGGAAGGAAGCAGGTAGTGAAAGCAGTCGACAACGTTTCGTTTAGCATTCGTCGGGATGAAACACTCGGACTTGCGGGTGAGACTGGTTCAGGTAAGTCAACAATAGCGAAGGTTCTCGTTGGCCTGTACACGCCAACTGCAGGGCGTGTTGCGTTCATGGGCGAAACGGTTGACTACTCGAACAGGCGCAGCGTGAGGAGGCTTAGGACGAGCGTGGGTATAGTGTTTCAGGACCCTACAAGTTCGTTAAACCCGAGACTCAGGGTACGTGATATAATAAGGGAGGCGCTGGTTTCCGCACATGTGGCCTCGTCAACCCACGACGGAGCGATCCGAGAAACGGCACAACTCGTCGGCTTGCGGATGGGCGCTCTTGACTCCTATCCCAGGCAGCTCAGTGGCGGCGAGAAACAAAGAGTCAGCTTGGCCCGGGCGCTCGTCGTACCAAAGAAGCTGCTCGTGCTCGACGAGCCCACGAGTTCGCTGGATGTTTCAGTTCAGGCTCAGGTGCTCAACACCCTGAGGGAGGTCAAGAAACAGCTTAAACTTTCCTACCTTTTCATATCACATGATATGAATGTGCTCAGGTATATGAGTAACAGGGTCGGGATCCTCTTTTACGGAAAGATGCTTGAGATAGGAGACACGAAGGCCGTCAACATACAACCCGCACACCCATATACGCGTGACCTTCTATCGAAAGAGGTCAGCACATCTGGTTTCCAACTGCTGGAACACCAGCCATCGGAAACCGGGTGCATCTATTCAAGAATATGTCCGAGTGTAATGAATGAATGCAGAATGAGCCATCCTACTTTCTTTACGCTTCCGGACGGCCGCCAAGTTGCCTGCCACCTTTATCGCGACCGCACTGTATCACCCAATGAAGGAAGATGCTATTCGTAAGTCTCTTCGCGTACAAGTATGTGAGGCCTCACTTTCACGTCGAAGAGCTCTCTCAGTCCATCGCCAAGAAGGCTAAAGCTGAGCACCATAAGAAACACAACGCACGCAGGGAGAAGGGCCTCCCAAGGGTAGGTGAACAGGTTTATGCCTATCGAGGAAACCATCTGACCGAGCTCGGGCGTGGCAGGCGAAATCAGACCAAGATATCCGAGGGTTGAAAGGCTGAGAAGAGCAGTGCCCACATCCATCGTGGCGTACACGAGAACCGATGGTAACACGTTCGGGATTATACCCTTCATGAGTAAATAGGTAAAGCGCGTATTTAACGCCTTTGATGCTGCAATGAAATCCTGGCTCACCACCTCGAGCGCCCTTCCTCTCACAAGTCTTACATAGGGCGGCCACCACACAAAGAGCAGCGCCAGAAAAGCGTGTAACAGACTCGGCCCGAGTGTTGCCGCTATCACAAGCGCCATAATGATGGTGGGAAAGGCAAGAAATATGTCCGTAAGCCTCGCCACCCCCTCATCAAGGGCACCCTTAAAGTACGCGGCTGCCGATCCGAGAACAAGCCCTATTATCGAGGAAAGAAGAACAATCGCAAGAGGGAGGCTTATGTCAACAGGGATAGCCGCAAGGGCGCGCGAAAATATGTCCTGCCCTTCGAAATTCGTGCCGAACAGGTGGGATGTACTAGGTGGAAGGTTTGCATCCAGAAGGTTCAGGGTCGAGGGATTATAGGGAGCAAGTCTTGCACCAGAAAGACCCTCAAGAAGAGCGATAGTTATGAACGCAAGAGAGCCCACAAAACCGATCCCGGTCATCCGGCTTTCAAGGAGAAGCTCCCTTATAACTAGGGCAGGCCGACTTTCCTTCATCTTGCACCACCGAGCCTGATACGGGGGTCGAGCACAGAGTAGAGAACGTCTGCGACAAAGTTTGCCAGTATCACACCCGCTGTGAACACGAGTACCACAGGCACGAGAACCGGGTAATCATCGGAGGCGATTACCGTGTAGGTAAACTGACCAATACCTGGCCAGCTGAAGATCTGCTCCACGACGACTGTACCGGCAAGAAGCCAGCCGAACATAACCGCGCTGAGAGTGTTGACGTCGATCAGACCATTCCTGAGTACGTGGCGCATGTTAATCGCCCTCTCGGAAAGCCCCTTCGCGGCGGCTGACTTCACGTGGGGGCTCCAGCGTACCTCGAGTATTGAAGATCTTGCCACCCTTGTGATTATTCCGAAATTGAGAAATGCAAGGGTCAAGGCTGGAAGTGCAAGGTGATACATTCCGGATGCGAATGCACGCAGATTTCCGGCAATTAGGGAGTCCAGCACAAACAAACCAGTGACTGGCGGCGGGGCGTTTATCACTGGTGAGTACATTCCACCCGAAGGAAGGATGTGCAGATAGTCCGAAAACACAAGGATAGCAAGTATCGCTCCCAGATAGGTTGGCGTAACCCAGGAGACGAGATAGAAAATCCTGATGGCCGTATCTTTCTTACTCCCGAAGTTCATGGCAGAAACGTACCCAAGCGAGACGCCCACAAGAACAATCACCACCAAGGCGGCGAGAACAAGCTCTAGCGTATTCGGGAGGTAGTACGCAATTTCGGACGAGATCTGGCGTCCCGTTACCGGATCGGTTCCCAAGTTTCCCGTAAGATAGTCTTTCAGGAAATAGTAGAACTGCTGAGGCAGCGGGAGGTTAAGGTGGTAACGTGCCGCAACCGCCCCGATAGTGGACTGCCTTGCCTTGGGACCCGCCCAGAGTCTGGCCGGGTCGGGCGAAAGGACATGCGATATAAGGAACACCAAAACAAAAACTCCGAAGAGCGCAAGCGCCGAGGATGCCAGCCTTCTTATCACAAAGGCGAGAAATTCCCGAAAGGTGGTCAACGTAACCACTATGTGTAGTAGATTGTATTATAGAACATAAAGTATCCCATACCCGAACCGGCTGGGTTTGGGATCATTCCAGCTATATCGTCCGCGTGCACGGCCATGAACTCAGGGACGAAGAGCCATATAAGCACATGCTGGTCATACATGGCCTTTGTTATATTTGAAAAGGCTCCAGAGATGGTCTGGTTGCTCGATGAGGTGGCAGCTTCTACAGTCCAGTTAAAGACGGTTGCATTATAGTACGCGGATGCACTCACGTATCCGTTTTCGGTTAGCGCACTTACGTAGTCAATGCTTGCGGTGAAGTCTTCGGAGTAGTACGCAAGACCCATCGGATAGGCGGTTGAGTTACCTACAGTATAGATTACACTCGTATATTCAGCGTAGGAAAGAGGTGAGGCACTGGCGGGTATTCCGACTGCCTGTAGTTCGGCGGCAATGATCTGCGCGGTCTGGGTTTCAAGAGCTGAATCAGAAGTGTACAGAAAGTCAAACACAGGAAAACTCTTTCCATTTGGGTTGAGTATAGTGCCGTTCGGTAGGCTTGCCTTATAGCCAGCCTGTGCAAGAAGCTCGGCCGCCTTGACGGGGTCGTAGCGATAGGGCGAAAGCCCGGCTGTCGCCTGTGCATAAAAAGGAAAGCCAGGTGGAACCGGTCCCGTGTACTGTATTCCGTAACCGTCAAGAACGCTCTTTATTAAACCTGCATAGTCGATCGCATACGAGACGGCTTCTCTGACAAGGGGGTTTGAAAACGGTGTAAAGTTGGGGTCCATGTACACATAATAGATACCTTCTGACGAGCCGAACTGTATGGGGAGAACCGTTGCATTCACACCGGCTATACCCTGAAAGGCCTGGTAGTCCTGAACCGGCGCCTCGATCATCTGGGCTACCCCGCTTTTGATATCAGCCACACGCGCGCTTGCAGACTTATAGTAAATGATCACAGTTGGTATAATCGCAGGCTTCAGTGCATAGTTGAGCGTAGACACAGGAAGATCAGCCGCCCAGTAGTCCGGGTTGCGCACGAGCGTTACACTCTGGCCCGAGATCCAGGATTTCAGGGCGTAAAAGCCTGTCCCGAGCGCATTCGACTGCATCCATGAATTCGTCTGATTTGCCACCACTCCTCCGTGAGCCTCAACTACAGCTGGGTCAACAGCATACGCCATGGGCGTTGAGAGCGTCGCAAGAAACGCGTTGTACGGGCTCTCTCCGTTGTAGCCATAACCCAAATGGAATGCCATCTCGTACGGCCCGAGAACCTGAACCGACTGTAGAGGATACTCCATCACGCTCAGATTTGAGGGTGAAGGATTGAAATAGTTCATCGAGTTCAGGGTTGTAGCGTTTACTGTGAAGTTAACACCGTTAGTCGTAGCGAGATTCTGACCCAGAATAAATGCCGGCGCTTGGTTCATTATGAGCGTCCTGTATACCGAAAACCACTCTACATAAGCGTTGAAAGGGTCACCGTTACTGAAGTGAACACCCTGTCTGAGCGTAAAGGTGTAGGTCATCCCGTGCTGGGACACGCTCCAGTTCCTCGCAAGCACGCCCACATAGGTCGTCACGGAGGTGCCATCGGGTGCAACCAAACCCTGGTACACCTGCTCGACTACCTCCCACCCGGATGTTTGAAAGGTCACAGCAGGATCGAGTGAATCTGGCTGCTGTCCTTCCTCCACTACCAAAGACGAGGTGTTTGCGGATTTCGTAGTGGTTTCCGACGAACTTGGAGGAGACACGACTGAACTGTATGGCGACGACGAAGTGGATGAGCTCTGAGTTGCCGTGCCACGCCGGGTAAGCGCGACGCCGGTAACAACACCCACGATAAGAATAACAGCAATGAGAGCTACCAAGACTATTCTGCTTACTGCCCCTTTCATCTGCGAGACAAGTCCTTCTGAACTATTTAAACCTTCGGGCCTGGCCGTTCTAAGAAACAAAATTTCAGGTCTAAAACATGCCGCCCGAATCAGCACATAAGACGACGGAAACCAGCCTAACTGACGGCGAACTGATACAGCACGGGTCTCAACGTTGTGAAATACTTCAAACTCTAGCCATTGTCTTCCTTCGAGCGCTTGCGCGGCCTCGGTTTCTTCTGGCGTCTCGAAATCACGCGTAGGCGGCAGAGTACAAAATAGCCCTCCTTGATGTCGAATATCTCCCTGACCTCGTCCGGTATCGTGATCCTTCCTCCCTGAATGACTTCAGCGATAAAGGGTATCTCCTCGGGAATGTCTGACATTTATCGACAAACAGTATGCAAATGTACGAAGTATATTAGCCTATTCCTTTCTTGGAATGTCGTGTTTGGAAAGATTGTGCCTTCACGCTAGCTAGGTCTGTGCCGAGTTCAGATTCTTTTCTACCTGGTAGTCGAGCGGAATTTGAATACTATCCGAGACAAATCCTGGCCCTCCCTTTAATATGCCACCCAGCTCAACCGTGGGCGTGCGCTCCCGCAACCACGTGAACCATTTCTTCCTGAGTTCGCGTGGTATGCGTTCAGGTAACACCACTCCGGACATTGTGTCACCTTCCTCGAGAACGAGTTTCGCGAAGAGTACACAGCTGAGACTCACCACGTAGGAGTCATCGGTTGCCACGGGATATCTCCGCACGACGTCAAGGATGTCCGGGTCTTTCGCCCAAAGGGTTATGTCAACGTTTTCTCTCTCCTTCTTCCCATGAACCTCAACCACCGAGCACCCGTACGAGGCTCGTATTACACCCCTTCTGATTCTGTCTGCAAGCTCGTCGGCAGTGGGCGGTGATGGAAGCATGGCCGCGAGAATGTCATGCCTTGAGTAGCTGGAACCATGTATGGTGACCGGACTGTCGGTAAGAAGTCCAAGGTCGTGGATTGATTTGATTTCGTCTATCCCCCCCATTTTGAGGTCACAGTGAGTAAGCCCCTTGGATACAAGGGAGCTGGTGAGCATATAAACTTCTTCGTGTTCGTGCAACCAGACACGCCTTTTTCCGATTCCTTTACATGGAAATCTGTAGGATTCTTCGCGACCGAAGGTAGACTCCCGGCGCAGCCTGCCGTTTTCTAGAACAGCCGGGGGTGTGCTACAGTCCTCAAGAAGGGTGGCGGGCGACCAGGTCATTACCGGCTCAGATGAGTCCACCCTGCCGTACAGCCTTATCCTGACTGACGAGACCGAATCGAGCACGTCAGCCGCTTCAGCGACAAGCAGGTTGGTAAGCCCCGGAGCCTTACCCGCACCCGTCAGTGCGACGAGATTTTTCCGAAGAAAATCGGCATTCATCGAAAGCTGCGCCACGAGATTGTCGTAGGGCGGACCAAACGCCATATCCACGTAGTGGGTGCCAAGACTAAGGCAGGTTTTCATGATGTTCAGGTTGTACCTGGGTAGAACCGCGTTGATCACAACGTCGTACCCCTTCAGGTTCGAAACGAGCGACTCTGTGTCGGATGCATCAACCCTGGAATACTCGACTGCGGCGAAACCCCGTTTATTCGAAAGCCAGTCGCTATGGGCTTTACAAAAGCTCGGCTTCAGGTCAAACATTCCTATCCTTTCAAAATCCGCATCCTCGTCAAGGATCGCAGTGATCGCTCTGCCCTGGGCACCGCAACCGACGACTGCGACACGATAGCCCAACGTCTCACTCTCCGGCGGTTTGGAAATTTTTGGCTTTCATATAAGCCTTTGCGGTACCGGTAGGTATTTGATTAATGTTTTAAGTAAATACTTTAGTGCAAACAAGAGCTTTTACCCAGTATTATTCTGACTCTTTTTTGAAGTGATTCTGAAGATAATTAGAGCCTATTCGCTTAACACCCAGTTTCTCGTGAATATTATCTGAACTTATTATTTCTTCTCCACATAATGAGGCATGAAACGAATCAAGCGCGCCAGTTTCTTCATAATCTATAAGGTGTGTGGCAGCTAATGCGTTTTGCTTACCAGCATCTTTTGGCTCAGCAATGGATAGAACACTAGCAATCATTCCTTCGACCGGAATCTTCCTCCTGACGCTTAGTAGCGCAAGTTCTACCGGGGTCAGGGTAGATGTGTACATCTTTCCCTTATAATTTTCCAGTAATTTGAGTGCCCATCGAGTTCTTCCCGGGAGCTCGATCTTTCCTATTACATTCCCGCTACTGGTGTCGATGAAGGTCAGAGATGGTGGGGCATTGCTCTTTTTTGGATTGCCAACACCTGCAACCATGAGGATATTTCTTCTTTCATCAAACGCCATGCCATTTGGCCTGACTCCCGTAGGGACGCGAAATTTCTCCGTGGCTTTTTTCATTTAAAAGGAATACGCTTGCAGTATCCTCCCCCTTGTTAGAAGTGAATAGGAGTCTTCTTTTGCCTGAAACCCAAACTCCAGCCACTCCCTTATGCCCTGTGATGGAGTACAGGAATTTCTCAGCACTTAGATCAATGACGTCCACTGCATCGTTCGATGGGTGGGCCACGTACAAAAGATCGGACATCTCATCCACGGCAGCATGGTCAAATTCGCCGCCTTCCAAATGATGAGGTAGGGCGATACGCTTTACTTCCTTGAGTGCCATTATTACGTTTGCTCCTTTAAATCGCGCAGGCTCAGCTTCTGGAGTGCTCCAGTTTTCCGCCTTCCTCTAATCTCCATTTACAATAGGCATATAATGCATCGTACAAAGGAAATTGCAATTTCATGTTCTCATGGTCGTCCTTTGCTATTCTTCTGAATCCGAGGGCTGCTGCTTCGAGGCCAGATCCCTCCGGTCTTGCATCGGGTGGGCTCGCATCGGCGGATCTTACAATCTTTGCGAGTTCAAGCAGTGCTGGATCATTCAATCCATACTTTTTGATGATGGCATCAAAGCTCACGTACTCGTAGCCATTTTCTTCATAATGTGTCAATTCCGCGCCCGGGGTGTCGAATGGAATAGCATTATTCTTCTTCGCAAATTCCAATACCTCTTGAGCCGGAACAAAGAAGAACTGAGCATTTTTATCGACAAATCTAGAAATCAGCCACGGGCACGCAATCCTATCCACTTTCGCTCTCTCTCTAGTAACCCATTTCATAGTAGTCAACCTACTTAGATAGTAAAAGAATATGTATAAGCGTTTCGTTACCCATTTATGCCAAAGAACATCCCGCGGGGCATGAAGGTTGGAGCGGTCTCACTATGGCTCCTCCTTCTCTTATCTGAAAGGCCAATGTATGGATATGAAATGATAAAGGAATTGGAGAAAAGGTTCTCCGGATTCTGGAAACCAAAGACTGGCACGATATATCCTTCCCTCGAGAAACTCGAACGGGACGGATTTGTCACAAGTAGGGTGGAATTCAAAGATAAGTTACCTGGCAGGAAACTTTATGCCTTAGTAGACAAGGGGAACAAAGAGCTCAAGCGCTCTATGGCTTACTGGACAAAAATGACCGAAGTACTCGAAAACTACCGCGAGACACACGAGTCAATTGTGAGGCAGAGGTTAGATGTGAATAAGAATGAGTTAGCAAGTATTATGGAAAACCTTGGTTCAGCTCTAAAGGAGGGAGTAATCGACACATCAAGTGTTTTCAAGACTGAAGAGCGTGTAACAATCACTCCCATGGAGCCTTTGAGATTCAAATTCGTCTATGCTAAGGAAAATCAAAAATTGGAGATGCACATAGAGATCGAGTGGGTCCCGGGTGAAAAAAGCTAGAAATCAAAATCGATATCAGTACCGTAACACGATTCTGAGATATATTCTGGCGTCTCCTTCTAGTGTCATGGCCCTCGAATTATTCTGTATAATGTCTTGATAACTCCTAATCCACCTTCATTTCGTCAAATCCCCATTTTATCTTTAGGGAAAGACCCCGTCCACAACGGCAGGGTAGTCACCTTCTTCCTGTCCCGATTGCGTCTTCCCGCCCATGTACTGACCTTCTGCTGCAGGCTCTTGAAGTCTTCGAATCTTCCGCCGTGCATACCATGCCCGTAACGTTGATCTCTATCTCTGCAATGTTCAGCCAGCCGGCATGCTACGCTGTATAATGGAACTCAAACCTTTGCAGAATGGATTTGGCCTGTTCTTCTCCAAATGTCTCTTCAAATGATCCCGCAAAACGGGTAATAATATGTCAAGAACTATGTGCAGTTTCCTTACTCGAGGGTATCTGTCAATGATTATTTTCACAAAGAGGGCAAAATCCTTCTTGGTCCTTCTTTTCATTACCCTAGTTACCCTCATCCCTACATTGAATTCCAACGGCAACGAATATGTTTGCCGTTCCCTTCCTTACGTATTCGCAACCATATCTTTTTGGAGGACCCGGCTTCATCGGTATCGGTTTCTCATCTATTGCAGTGACATGAAGCTGCCTCTTTTTCTTCCTGTAAGGATCAATGATGCAGCTCTGTAAACGCCGGTCAAGATTTGTGCAAAACCGCCGGGATAAAAGTGACCCAACTCACATAACTTTTCACTAATTCTTTTCACCTCCTTTCTCCGTTGGCAATCCATTCTTTTTTCGGTCCTTTAACACGTATGAATCACCCTTTATGTTCGCCACGGTACAATGGTGAAGTATTCGGTCAAAAACAGCGGATGCCATCACGGCATTCCCTAGAATCTCGCCTCACTCCGAGAATGATTTGTTTGATGTGTGTACTGTCGATCTCTTCTCGTATCTCGAGGAGACGGGCTGGAAGGAGAGATTTGCTTCTTCCCTCGTCAGGGGAGACAGCCAATCTCGTCCACTATCATCAAGGGAAACCTGGAATAGGCTGCAAGCCTGTATGTGAGCCTTGAGGCCAGGAAATCCTTTCTCAATACCTGGACAAGCCTCACAGCCGGGATGTAACAGATCGATATCTCGGAATACGCAGCCTACATGCCTATGGCTACGGAAAGGTGAGTCTTCCCGACACCTGGAGGGCCAAGGAAGACGACATTTTCTGCGTTATGTACGAACCTCAACGTCAAAAGATCGTCCATAACCTTTCGATCTATCGCAGACTGGAACGAGAAATCGAACTAGTCCATGGTCTTCCTGAACGGAAGAGTTAAGCCTCGTCTCAACCTTTCTTGATTTAAGGTTCTTGACCTCCTACCTGAAAGTCTGGAGAAAAAATCCATCATTCATTTTGAATATCGGTTGGCAAAAATTCAGAATGGTCAGGTCGGTTTCCGTCTCTTGTAACCCGGGATTTCAGAGTGACGCTCTAATCTGCTCGAGCAGCTTGTAGTCCGGCAGATAAACGTAAAGAAGATCACCCACCTCTAGGACAAAATCATCCTGAGGATTCAGAACAGGTTGATCCCTTCTTAAGATCATAATCACCTTCTTCGAAAAATCCAAATCCCGAAGTCTCCGCCCCCCATGCTCGAGGGTAAGTTCAGCTATGAGCGGATAACCCTGCTCTTCGGTCCCTGCGATGAACACTCCGACCACTTCCTGTGCCACCGCCGAATGGACCAGAACATGAGATGTAACATCGAGTAGCGGTAAAACCTGGTCGACGTCGGACGATTGAAGCGAGTTCAAGAGTGACCTGTCAAGGACGCTTGATATTATCTTCACCTTCCGGTTTATCTTTCTTGCATTCATCGCAAGAAGAAGATTGTCTCCGTCGTCATCATAGGAGCATACGAGTACCCTTGCGTGTTGAATGCCCGCAGCCCGGAGCGCCCTGTTAGCATCCGCCGGTCTGCCGTACACCGCAAGTACACCCTCCTTAAGTAGATACCGGACTGTCTCCCTTTCTGAGGTGAGTACGACGTGGCTTACCCGCTCGCCCGCAAGGCATTCCGTCACCTCTTCTCGTAGCCTTGCATCGCCGGCCACAACAATGTGCCCTCTCAGCCTCGCCACCCGCTTTAACGCAAGTTCTTCACGTAGAATCTCACGGCTCACAGCGGTTGCGACGATGCTTTGCACAAGCGAGGCGGCAAGCCCCACGCTCACTATGAACATGACGACCATGATGACCTGCTCGACGGGCGGCATGCTCACTATGTTTGGTGCGTAGATACCAATAGTGGTTATTGTAGACACTGATGCCGTAAAGGCAGCAAGGGGTCCAAGTGCCTGATAGTGCATAAAGACAAGCGTGCCGAAGCCGAACATCACACCTATCAGCGTGAGCTGCACTCTTATGTGGCGCAGTATTGCAAATGGACCGTAAAACAGGAAGTCTAGTACGTCCCTTACCCTGGAATTGAAGGATTCATAGGGTTTAACTTGTGTCCGTGTCAAAAGAGATCACGCCAAGCTTTGAAAGGCGCCTCTCGACTTCGACGAGCTCGCTTCTTTCAGTTAGTACATAGATGATATCTCCGGTTGTAACCCTGTACTCGTCAGGCGGGTTTGCAAGTAGCTCGCCATTTCCTGTGAGTACCATTATGACGGGGGCTTCCTTGCACAGCTCACCGAAGCCGACTGGTACGCTCTGCCCGTTTACCGGGAACTCCGCTATGAATCTGTCCTTCATGCTACCCTTGACAAACACAGCGGACACGCCCCTGGATACGGTTGACATTGCGAGTATCTGTCCTGCAAGCTCGAATGGCGCCACCACAACATCTGCGCCGCTTGCGACCGCCGCCTCGTGTAGCTCGTCGTCGTTCACCACGGTGATCGCCCTGATTTTCGGGTTGATCTTTTTTGCGTTGAGAATGGTGAGAAGGTTGTCACCGTCGTCGTCGAATGTACATATGATCGCAGCCGCACGTGCAGCGCCAGCTCGAACCAGTGCCTGGTATGACCTTGCGCTCGGGGAGCCCATTGCCGGAATACCTTCCTTGTAAAGCGCAGGTATCTGCGACTCATCCCTGACGAGTACAACATACTCAAGCCCCAGTTCCTTTAGCCGCTCGACCACATAGAGACCAAGGTATTTGTAGCCCATGACTATTACATGGTTTTGCATTTTCGAGACCATGTTTGCGACTAGCTCTTCCGACATACCCGCGTATGCACACCCGGAGCTTTAAGCCCAAAGGATGCGCGAGTTTTGATATGGTCACCCAGCCGACTGCGGGTAGAGGTAATGCGTGCAAAAAGGCAGGCAGTCGTCAGATCTTTTCGAACTCAATGGTCCTTGAGTCGACCAGGAGCTCGCAGCTTCTCGAAAGACAGTCGAGATGCACGGAAGACCTGTTGACACCTCCTATTGCGTGGTTGTCACCCACGCCTATATGAAACGAGCCAAGCAACTTTTTGTCATCGAATTCCCCTTTGATTTCTCTTCTTATATGATTCGTCCCAAACCCCAGTTCACACAGGACAGCTGAACCGGCGTCTGATGCAAGGGCCGATGAAAGCTGCTCAACCACACGCCCCTTCCCACATGAGACGCTCACAAGCCCGTTACTGCAGTCCAAGGTGAAGGGCTGCTCGGGAAGTCCTAGGCCTATCACACCACCGTCGATAAACACCCGCCCGTTCGCACTTCTTTCTAAAGGCGCAAGGGCCACTTCGGCGTAGTCCGGGACGGCCCCCCACGAGCCCGGCGAGCGAATGATGCTTGTCACGGCGATCGGCTCACGTCCGCTCACTTGAGCAGCAAGCTCGGTACCGGACTCCGTCTTCACGACGAGAGTGTGAGCGCCCTCCAGCATATCCCTCAATACCCTGGTCTTTTTGGCAACCGTCTCTATTTCCTGAGCCGTCGGTACTACGGAAAGTGGTTGTGTCAGGAAGGCCACCCTGTGTCCTGCGCGACACGCTGCAAGCCGGGAGTCAGAGTGACCGAGTGCAAGCGTCAGGATGTCGGACACACAGAAAAGCGTAACGTCGTGTTCGAGCATAGGAGCAGCGAGTGATCTCTCACCTGAAAAGTGCACCATCATGGGCCTTTCCGCGCCTGCATCTGCTGCAGCCCTGAACAGAGTTCTTGCATCTTCTTTGCGGGTGCCGTCGTACACGATAAGAACGCTCTCTTCCGCCCGAAGCCCAAGACAGGTGGAAAGCACCGTCTCGGCCCCGGCGAGTGCTTCTGTCACTGTGCAACACCAAGCTTTTCGGCTATGCGCTCTGCCCTAGCCCTTGCTTCTTTGAAAATCGGTTCCGGCTTAAGCTGGGTGAATCTTCCGTTGAGCACCACAGGCTCGCCGTCGACGAGCACATCTGTTGCAGTCGGCGTGTCACCGTAGATGAAGCCCTGGTACACGTCCCCAAGTGAGAGTAAGGGCGAGTCAAGGTCGAAAAGCGCGATGTCCGCTAGTCTTCCCCTTCTAAGAGAGCCACACTGGACGCCCAGAACCCTCGCGGCGTCCTCCGTGATCGAGGCAAGGGCCTCTTTTGCGCCAAATGCCGACGGGTCGCGAAGGCCATCCTTAACAAGCAGGGAAAAGACGGAAGCAGACTTTACGACGTCAAGAGTGTTTGACGAATTGGCGTTGTCAGTGGCAACACACAGGGGGACACCGAGGCGAACGATTTCGGCGTAGCTGCCACAGTGGTGCAATCCCTTGCCCTTTTTCATCTCCGTAAGTGGACATAGAACCACATAGCTACCTCTTTTTTTGATAAACCGCACCTCCTCCTGAGACACGTCGGTCACGTGCGAAAGCACCGTCCGGGAAGAAAGGAAACCTATCGAATTGAGAAAGCTCACCGGGGTTCTCCCTGTTCTTTCAATACAACCGAGGACATCCTCACTGCCGGACGCCTCGTGAGATGTAACCCGCACACCATAGGCGCGTGCGAGGTCGAGCGCACCCTTGTATAGTTCCTCCGAACATGCATTTGTTCCGATAACCGAGCTTATGGCGCTTACCCTGCCCTTCTTCGAAAACTTTTTGAGGTGCTCCTCGAGGCGCCTGAGGCACGTGGATGTTTTGTGAACAAAGTCGTCGCCAAGGTCGGCGGTCCAGAGTGCTATCAGCGCCCTTATGCCCGACTTGACAGCAGCATCCGCGTCGGCCTCGGGCCACAGGTTTGCGGAGTCTGCACAACACGTTATCCCATGCGAAAGCATAAGAGTGTAGGAAAGGAGAGAGCTCCAGTAGGAATCCTGTTCAGAGAGAGCCCTGTAGTAGGGCAGAGTGTGCTCCCGAAACCAAGGAACATGTGCCGCGGTGTCCGGAATCATGTTCATCCAAAGGGTTTCCTCGGTGTGAATGTGGGCGTTAACAAGCCCAGGCAGGGCAATCTTCCGGTCGCCTTCGATCACAAGACCTTTCTTTGAACCCGGAGGAGGGGTATCGCGTGCCACGTTCACTATTGTATTTTCCTCAACAACTATGTTGATCTTACGGCTTACCCCGGCTGGCCCAAGTAGCCGCACGTTTCGTATAAGGACGTCCATGGAAGCTCACAGGCCAAGATAAGCGGCCCTTACCTCGGGGTCGGACGCAAGTTCGCTGCCTTTACCCCTGAGTGTAACCCTCCCGTCTTCTAACACACATGCGATGTCTGAAATCGCAAGCGCATCGGCCGCGTCCTGCTCGACGAGCACTATCGTGAGTCCGGAAAGCTCCCGCACACGAGTTATCTGCTCGAATATTTTTGAGCGCATAAGAGGTGAAAGACCGACTGAGGGTTCGTCCAACATCAGGACCTTGGGGTGAGACATGAGCGCACGACCAATCGCGACCATTTGCTGCTCGCCACCCGAAAGCGTTCCGGCAAGCTGCCCTGACCTCGCTTTAAGTATCGGGAACAGTGAGTACACCTCCACAAGGTCTTTCGTTATGAGGTCGGTATCCCTTCGGCTGAAGGCGCCGAGCATGAGGTTGTCTAGCACGGTAAGGCCTGGAAACAGCCTCCTACGCTCAGGACAAAGCACGAGACCCTTCGCGACGCGTTTCCAGGCGGGAAGACCGTTAAGCCTCTCACCCGCAAGCACAACTTCACCCGATGTTTCCCTAAGTACACCAGCAAGCGTAAGAAGCAGTGTGGTCTTACCAGCCCCATTCGGGCCTATAACTGTTGTGATCTTACCCTTTTCAGCCACCAGGTCGACTCCAAAAAGCACCCGGGTTGAACCGTAACCCGCCTCAATTCGTCTTGCTTCTAGCAAAATTTGCCCCACCTCCGAGGAAAGCTTCAATCACTCTTTTATCGTTCACGACTTCTTCGGGTGTCCCCGCCGTCAGAACCGATCCTTGGTCAAGAGCTATGACCCGATTTACAATTCTCATCATCTCCCTTACTCTGTGCTCGATTATCACGAAAGATGTGCCCGCACGCGATAGTTCAACAAGTGCACCGCTTACGATTCCGATTTCCTCCGTACTGAGGCCCCCAAAGGGCTCGTCGAGAAGAAGAAGCACAGGCTCTAGCGCAATCGCCTGCGCAATGCCGAGCCTCTTGAGTTCCCCGTGGGTGAGCTTGGAAGCCAAGACTGGTTCCCTTGCGTCGAGGCCAACTCTTTTGAGCGCGACGTGCGCACGGTCTTCCGGTCGTGAGCCTCCGCGGGAGACCCGCCTCGAGATCGCAGAAAGAAGAACGTTTTCAAGAACGGTCAGGTTGAGAAACGGTCTGACAATCTGAAACGTCCTTGCAAGGCCTAGGTGTACCGTCGCTGAAGGTCTCATACCGGTTATGTCCTTTCCCCTGAACACTATGCGGCCGGCATCGGGTTTAAGCGCTCCGACTATCGTGCTAAAGAGGGTGGTCTTTCCGGCACCGTTCGGACCGATTATACCAACGAATTCGTTTTGCTTCACACTAAAGCTCACGCCGTTTAGTGCGGTGATGCCACCGAATCTTTTCATCACGTTTTCCACTTTAAGGAGCTCGGGTTGTTCTGTCAACTCTCCCCCCTCTTTATATAGCCCCAGATCCCCTTTGGAAAGAAGAGAAGCACCAGAAGTAGGAGGAGAGAAGCTATGAGAAGCCTTGCGTCCTGAATATAGTTTATCCTGAGAAAGTCAATAGAGCCTTCAAGAAGTATCGTGCCTATTATCGGGCCGACGATGGTCCCCATCCCTCCAAGGGCACACATAAACACCGGGAGTGCAGAAAAGAGAAGCCCGAAGTCTGTGGGTGAAGCTACGCCGTTTGAAAACACGTACACCGCACCTATCATCCCCGCAAAGAAGTTGGACAGACTGAAAGCTAGCATCTTGTACTTTGCGGTGTTGATGCCCAAGGCCTCGGCAGCCACCTCATTTTCACGTATTGACCTGAAAATCAGACCAAGTCTGGAATAGGCGACCATATAGAAAAGTACAGCGGAGGCGGCAAGTATGGCAACCGCGGCGTTATACACGTACGCGGTGTCGTTCACAAGTGAGTTGACACCGAAGATGCTTCCATCCTGAACCAGCGCATAATTCAGAAAGTCTGCTGTGGCAAGCGGAATGAGTAACGTAACCATAATAAAGAAGTGACCCCTGAGCCTCAGACTGGTTGCCCCTGCTATGAATCCAAATCCTATCGCACCTGCACCTGCAAGTAGAATTGATTCAGCCGGGCCGAGCCCCACTCTCGTCGAAGCCAGGGCTGCAAGATACCCCCCGACTCCGAATGGAAATGCAAGGCCGAAGTTCAGGTAGCCTGTGAGCCCCGAAAGAACGTCCCATGAAAGCGCGAGAACGCCGTACACCGCAATGAGCGTAAATACTCCCACAACGAACGGATTGGTCGTGAGCACCTCGACTGCTACAAGAAGTGCAATAGATGCGATTATTACATAGAACGACGACGTCCTGAACTTAATCCCGCGAATCAGGTGTGACAATCAGGACACCTCTCTTCCGAAAATTCCCTGTGGCCTAATGAGTAGAACCACGATGAGAAGTGCGAGCGATACGAAGTCTGCGAGAAGGGGATTCACGAAAAGAAGTATGTAAGTCCTGATAAACGCGAGTATAAAGGAAGCGACCACCGTTCCAACAAGGCTTCCAAGCCCGCCTATCACGACTATTGCAAACGCGAGGGTGAGCACGCTCCAGCCGATAGTCGGGTCCACCGTCTGGTAGGATGCAAGAAATACGCTCGATGTACCTGCCATCACCGCCGCAAGAAGTGAAGTTATAAGGATTGCACGCTCAGGGTTAATGCCTACGAGGCTTGCCGCCATGTGATCCTGAGACACGGCCCTTATACCCTTGCCGGTTCTCGTCCTAGAAAGGAGTAGCCAGACGCTCACAAGAACCACCACTGAAACCAAATCGGCTATCACGTATTGATTGAATACCGAAACGCCGAGTATGCTCGTCGAGCCTGTTATGAAAACCGGTACAAAGGCGGGGTACTGGCAAGACTCGGGAAAGGCAGAACTGCACTGCAAGAACTGAACCGAGTACTGCAAAACGAACGCAAACGCGAGTGTGATGAACAGAGCCTCAAGAGGGCTCCGGCCCCGTGAGGCGACGTACTTCTGCGCGAGGAACGCCACGGCAGCCACAAACGCAAGAGAAAGCAGAATAGAAGCGACCGCACCCAGTTTCAAATAAAAGAAGAAAAGAAACACTGCGTAGTCTACGACCATGTAAAGTGCACCATAGGCGCCGTTCAGTACGCCTGCCACACCATAGAGAAGGGAAAACCCCTCGGAAAAAAGTACATAGACCACACCAAGCACTGTTCCGAGAACCAAAAAAGAAAGGATGGAGGTGAGCACCTCTCAGGTCAGCCTCCTTGACTACGGAAGCTCGAACTTGGAGCTCAGCGACTGCGAAGTGGTGTTCCAGATGGGCACGAGGGTGCCATTCTGCCATTGTCCGAACTGCTGATACATGGGTATGTCAGGCAGGTTGATTCCGTGTTGCCTCGTAAAGTGGATTGTGCCTATCACGCCGGTATAGGTGATGTTCTGAAGCACAGGTATGAGTTTGTCAGCCTTCCAGCTGTTTGCTATGTGCATGGCCTCGGCTACAAGATTGACACCGTCATACATGTCGAGCGCGGCCGTGTTGGGTGTATGCCCGTACTGCTTGTAGAACGCATCGATGAATGGAACCGTCTTCGGCGTAAAGGAGACATTGACAGTAGAAGGCCAAGCGATGTAACCTTGAGCTGCTCCGTTAGTCATTGTCCAGAACTCGGAAAAGCCACCAAGAAGACCAGGACCAAACACAACCGGCATCTCACCGTTAGGCCAGTTGTATGAGTGCCACTGCTCCATAAATGAGGCTCCATCTGTTCCGGAGAAGAAGAGCATGATTAGACCAGCCTTTGAGGCTGCTATCTGGCTCAGGTACGTGGAGAAGTCCTGCTGATTAAGTGGGAAGAGTGATGCGTAAACCACTTGAAAGCCAAGTTTGCTCATTATATGGAAAAGCGTCGAGTTTCCTGCAGGTCTTCCCACAGGCCCGACCGTCCAGAGGGCATCCTCACCGAGAACCGCGACCCGTGACATGTTTGGTGCATTCGGGTGAGTCTGAGAATACTGCTTGAGTGAAATAGCGAACTTGACCAGTGAAGGACCTATCGCAGAGCCATTCACGAACAGGTGGAAGTAGTACTTGTAAGCGGTGTAGTTTGCGGTTATGCCGGGCGGGCAGTTAGGAGTGTAGTAAACTTCGCATTCCACTATGGGTTCGTTTGATTCTATGTCAATGAACACGGTCTTATACTGCGCGAGCTTTGCGGCTTCGGCTACTACGACATCTGTCCTGACACCGCCAAGCACGACCTGTGCGCCGTCAACTGTTATGAGCTTCTGTAATGCAGAGACACCCTGATCGACCGGTATTGTCCAGTCCAGCTCGTCCGTGTCCTCCGCCACGATTCTCAGCTGGTAGTGAGTGTTGTTCATGACCACGCCACCGTTCGAGTTTATCTGGGAGACCGCCATCTGCGCCGCATCATAAGCGTCTTGACCGACCGCATAGCTCATCGGAAGTGAAAGCCCGAGTGTCACGTATTTCGTAGGCTGACTCTTGGGCTGAAGAGCACTATAGGCATAAAATCCTCCTGCCGCAACGACCAAGACAACCACTACCGCTATTGCGACACCAGTGTTTCTGCTGAGCCCCTTGCTGCTAAGGGTATGCATAAACAGCCAAGCCCTGTTCACCTAATAAACATTTCGTAATCAAAATTGTCTCATTTCGGAAAAAGGTTCATTATCGTGGTTGGCTCGCAAACTGTGTACCTGTACATAATTAGTAATACGTACCTTTGTGTAAAGCTTCTCTCTCTGGCGGATTCTATTTAAACCGGCGTGTTATTACACAGTTGTGGTAAAACGCCCTGCGTTTCCTGTTCGGGTTGGATGCTGTGGCTGGAGCTATCGCGAGTGGGTGGGTGTGTTCTATACCTCCCCGAGAAACCTGTTCCTGCAGTACTCAAAGCACTTTCGAACAGCTGAAATCGACTCAACCTTTTACACTATCCCACGTCGCGAGACATTCAGTGCGCTCGCAAGACTTTCTCCTAACGATTTCAGGTTTACGGCAAAGCTACCGAAAACTGTGACCCATGAAGAAAGATGCGCGCTTACCTTCAAGTCACGCGAGAAGCTAAGTAACCTGCTCACTTCCATTGAGCCCCTCGGCGAAAAGCTTTCACATCTACTCGTACAGCTTCCACCCAGTTTTACCTACGCCGAGCGCGATACCCTGGTGGCTTTGCTTGATACCCTTTCTGAAAAAACAGACAAAAGGCTTTCCGTAGAATTCAGACACTTGAGCTGGTTTTCAGAAGAAAACGTTGCGGAAACTAAGCGTATGCTTGCCGAGCGACGGGTTGCATGTGTGGTAGCAGACGAACCTCTGCTTCCGCCTGTGCTCTTACAGTCGTCAGATACAGTCTATGTGAGAATGCATGGTAGGGGAAGACACCCATGGTACGACTATCGCTATTCACAAGAGGAGTTAAATGAGTGGGTTACGCGCATCAAAAGTTACGTTATGGATAGAAATACGGGCGAGGTGATAGTCGTGTTCAACAACCATCCTCATGGCTACGCACCGCAAAACGCTCTGAGTTTCCAAGAACTCCTCGAACAGTCCGGTATCACGCAACCCCCGCGTACACCTCTAGCCAAAAAAAGTGAGCCAACGCTTGATGATTTTGTGCCGGATGATCGTAGTCCCGGGTAAAAAAGGCATTAAAGGCTTGCGCGACACTTTACGGTCGCTCAATTTATGACGCGTTGGAGTAAGAGTGAGAATCAACTAAACTGGCCTCAAATCTAAAAAGCCAGAAACGAAAGCCTAGCAGACTTCCCCGGGGTCACAGTAACCGAGACATCGTGTAACCTGCTTACGGGATTCACAAGATGGTGCTGAATGTGACTGCGAGTGCGCTAGATCATTTCAACGCTGTTCAGGTGTCATGCACACATACCGACGTGGACTGCCGGTAAAAATTTTCCGGAGGATAGCGATCGGTAAAACTAGGTGCTTACGGTTCTCAAACCCAGTATAGTAGGAAGGTCGGTGCAACATGCCACACATGCCCGTGCAGAAAAAGAACTATGAATATAAAAAGAGTCGAAGGTTCTGAACCTGGATCTTAGAGAAATCTTTGGCACCGCAACCTTAAAAGCGATTCAACTCTACGGTGAAAATTGTACCGAACGCGCGGGCCTAAGTCTCAGAGAATCGCGGTTTCCTGTTCCGCGTGTGATCCGTTCATCTGCGCACTTTTACCCAACTGGTTTACAAATTTTGCAAACCGAAAACCTCAAATCGCGTTAACGGATCACTGCCCGGTGGGTTACGACGACCACGGGTAAAAACGTTGTTGTGTCAGGTGGTGGCACAGGAATAGGTCGCGCGGTTGCCTTTGCATTCGCAAGAGATTCACACAATGTTGCAATCGTGGGCCGAAGAAAGGAGATTCTTGAGAAAACTAGCTATGAGATAAATCAAGCTATCTCGAATAGCAGCGTTGTGTCAGTTCAAGGTGACTTATCGTTACCCGGGGATGTGAGACGAGTCGCCGAAAAACTCGCGGCGCTGGGATGGGCCAATGTAGACGTGCTAGTGAACAACGCAGGAGGCGTGTTCGTTGGTCCGGAAAACACACTCGAAGAAGTAGTGGAAGACTGGACACAGAACTTTCGCAAAAACGTGTTAACCATGTGTCTTATCACGACTCAGCTCCTACCAGTGATTCGAAGTCCTGGTGGAGCCATAATCAACATCAGCTCAATCGCAGCGCTCAGGGGCGGTGGCGGATCCTATTCGGCTGCGAAAGCCGCCGTCATCGGCTGGACCTACGACCTGGCGGTTAGGCTCGGAAACAAGGGTGTCAGAGTCAATGCGGTGGTGCCTGGCTACGTGACCGAAACCGAATTCTTCGGCAATAGAATGACACCCGCCAGGCATGAAAAACTCGTCTCCCAGACTTTGCTTGGAAGACCAGCTCGACCAGAAGAGATCGCAAGCGTCGTAAAATTTCTGGCGTCGGATGAATCTTCGTACATTACGGGTCAGCTGATCCATGTGAACGGCGGAAGCCTTTTGGGCAGATGATCAAAACCCGGACGCCGAACCGCGGATACGGCATCACTTTAAACCGCGTGATTGATGCTTGGCTACTGGGTAACGTTATTGCATCATGCTTTTGACTGCAACGCTAACTGCATCATGTCAGCCCAGGCGCCCAGTGTTCAGCCCTTCACCCACAAAAACCACTCGACAGTTTCGGCTCAGTTGAATAAACCACTTGGCGCACCTGTTTATACGGGAAGCGGGGTTTCGACACATCGGATATCATTGGCTTCACAGACGGGACGCCGGTCGATGGTTCCACAATCAGGTCCAAACCATACTGCCAAGTCTCAAATCAACCTTAAACTGTCATCTTCCTCAGATTAGAATTATCTTCGTCGAACGAAATCTGAGCTTGGTCGAGCACAATCCTTCTGATTGTCTGCTCATCCAATCCCCTCGCGACATAGTCTCCCACAACAACCACCCCCGTCTTGTCGCCCTTCGGTATGTAATATTGAAAGGCCTTTGAACCCGCAAGCGGACCCTCGAGGTGTTCCTGCACCCAACCCAAGGGCGGATACAGCGTATTCCTGATCTTCACTTGTACAACTTTTCCCATTATATCTCTTTCCGATGATATGAGGACTACGTTACCGTTTACCTCCTTTCCCAGCGTTTTAATGCCTGGATGCCTGTGCTGCTCCGAATTGAGATACTTCCAAATTTTGTCAACCGGTGCATCGAACACGCTTTCCTTGTCAATTACGTACACCATTTAGAGTTCAGACGTCATTAAAGCCTCCGCCTATTTATCCTTATGTAGGCCAGTGGTCCGTAAAGAAAGTGCAGTTAGGGGCCCCATTAAGGAGTGCCAAAATTGTGACAACAGCTGAAAGGTGAAATGAGAAAATTGCTCAATTCACAAACTCTCACTGTACCATGTCGACCAGCCGAGACCGCTGATCTTTTCCATCAAACTGAGGCACCTAGTGTGGACTCCCATTCGCTCTTCCGTTATCTCGGCGACTTCCTCGAACCAGAAAGCGAGGAAGCGTCTTCATGCGAATGAAACCTGCGGAGTGAAGTCTTGCAAGATGTTACCGAGGCTCCTTTTCCTACTCCTCTGAGTCTAAGAGGTCTTCAAAACCCAGCCTTTCATTGAGCGAAAGTGAATATTACTTTTAAAAGTCTGACAGAAGACCTGAACGTGTCATCTTCAAACAACTCGGCTAACTCTCGAGCAATATCAGAGGGACTTTGCTCCTTGGACACTTTCTCTGCGCTCAAGTCGGCTCAACCAGCGTATCAGGTGCACGGTAGACCGCGTAAAGCGCCACAAAGAACCGGGTTAAAGTCGTGACTGACCACAGCGGATAAAGAAGACTATAGTGGCGCGAGTTAGTAAAATAGATACTTATGGATGTCCCTATGGCGAAGGCAGTCGCCGCCATAATTCCTTCGACAGGAGCGCTCCCGAATACGCGCTTCTGAGCATAGTGGTTCCAAGCCGCACCGAAAGTAGGCGGCATAGGCAAACCGAGGCCAGTCACTCCAAAATGGTGCAGGGCGAGCGCAAAGAGCACCCTGGATCTCGCCGCGACGTGCTGCCTCCTGGTAGGGCCTCCCTGAGGCATGCGGTTCTGAAAACCCTCCCGAAGTTCAGAAACGCCACCATGGTAGCCATAACCCCAATAGACGTGCTGGCAAAGTAGTACAGCGTATCTCTTCCATGTTGATTGGAACAAATGTATCCAAGAAACCTGGCAGAAACAAGAAAATTACGAATGCAAGCGCCCAAACTGCATAATACACTCCCCAGGCCCTCCTTAATAGGTATGTCTGAAACTTCAGGGCGAGTCCCAGCCCGATTCGCCTTATGTGACAGCCCCCCAGCGTCCTCATCATCAAACATAAACCACGTTGTTCCTCCTGTTGATTAAGCGTGATGCAAAATTGTGCATATGTGGTCTGCGCCTTCGGCTTTAAGATGGTAAAGTCCTACCGACTCGCCTGTTCAGCCTTCGCTCGCTCATGCTAGAATGTCGGACTTGAATACGAAAAAGAGCAAACGGAAAGAGTCACTTTCGTACGCTTCTTCTTTTTGAATCCAGGTATTTTATGTATTCGAGAACCGCTGGGATATCAATCTTTACAGGGCAAACTTCCCTGCAGCCCGCAGAATGAGCACACAGATTAGCCACACTGGTATCATCGTCCACTATCGCGGTCCACATCGCGCCCATCGGCCCGCCATATGGTGGGTTACCCCACGATGAACCGAGAGCCCTGTAAACCGGACATGAAAAGTAGCAACGACCGCACTTTATGCACAGAAGTGCCTGCCTTAGGACAGGATCTGCATTCGCCCGAGTTCTGCCATTATCAACTAGTATAAGATGAAACTCTCCTGGTCCGGTAGCAGGTGATACCCTTTTTAGCTCGATATCTGCAGTGGAACTTGGTCCGGAAGTGATGTTAATATAGCTCGGGGGAAAGAGGCCGCCATAAGCAGACTGAACCAGTAGCTCGTTCATTGCATCCTTGACGGTCGGAACTATCTTGTCCACGCCCGTGATCGCGATGTGAGTGCCCGGAAGCACCGTGTCAATTCGTATGTTACCTTCATTCTCTAAAAGAGCAACTGATCCCGTGTCGGCTGCTACAGAATTCGCTCCGGTAACTCCGACCTCGGCGCTCATGTACTTTTCCATCAAAAACTTTCTGACAGCTGCGACCATTTCTTCGTAACTTGATGTGGCCGTAACCGAAGCATCAAGTTTGTCATGCAGCATCTGGCCAACTGCTTCTTTCGTCATGTGCAAAGCAGGAAAAACCACATGTGAAGGCGGTTCGTTGGACAGCTGGATTAGGTACTCGCCCAGATCCGTTTCCCATACTTCTTTGCCGTGGGACTGCAGGAACTCTCTAAGATGCACTTCGTAGGCCACGTTGGTCTTGGCGAAGACTATTCTCTTCCTTTCTCCGATTATATCTAGTGCAATATTCTGAGCTTCAGAAACTGTCTTTGCAAGATGTGCAACTCCACGAGAGCGTTCCACAGCCTTCATAGTCGAGTCGATGTACCAATCCAGATTGTCAAGAACCCTAAGCTTAGCCTCTCGAACGCTTTCGGCAAGAACTTCAAGGTATGGATAGTCTTTGATTATACTTTTGATCTTCGGTACGTTATTAAATATGGCCCTTTCGACTGCGGTATCCCACACTTCCCTCTGACTTGGCCTCATCGCATAACCTCCATTATATCATAAACCCGTGTCAAATGCGCTGAAAGGTTCGAATAGCACAAGGGACATGCCACAAGAACCGGTACGCCAAGTCTCGAAAGCTGCCTGGACCTGATGGCTGATACACTGTCCGAAAGTTCAACGTCCACTGGGCCAAGGGGACCACCGCAGCACAGTGCTGTCTCACTAGCGGTTACAAGTGGGTCTTCCTTGAGGACTATACCCGAATTCGCAATAACATTCCTTATGGCCTCTCTTTTGCCAAGATGCCTAGAGTACAGACACGAATCGTGCAGAACGTATTCACCTGAGCCATTCACCTGTTTGATAAATTCGAGATAGCTCATTACTTCGGTATGCAAGATGGACATCTTCTTCAGGCGCACGAGCGCATTAGCGGTGTGCGGGTCAACGGTTATGAGTTTCTTTATTCTCCTCGCTGCAAAAAACTGTTCAAGCTTTTGACCGTATTCCCTGAACTCGTCGAGAAGGCCAAGTTCAAGTAAAAGCGCTCCGCTATAAGGCTCTTCGTCATAAAGGTAGCCAAAACTCAGTCCGTGCCTCTTAAGCATTTGCACGATGTTGTTCAGGATGAGCGAAGATCTCTCAAGGTCTTCCTTGCTCGGCCTTATCAGGTACTTTCCAAGAGAGGCGATCCTGGATATGTTCGAAAATGATGTAAGCCTTGGTATCAGTTTTTCATAGGTTTTAAAGACGGCCGCAAGTTGATACATATAGGAGGTATACAGTATTGTTTCGCCTCCTCTGGGAAGGTCATGTGTCCACGAACTGCAAAGTTTTCTGTTTACCGGAAAAGGGACCATCTCCCTTGCTAGGTTTTCTGTCACCAAAGTCCGAATGACCTCAAGTCGGGCCGATATATCTCGGTTCATATGTTTTCCACCCTTTCACTTTGCACACAGGGTGCACCAATACGGAACACACTCATATTTCCTACCGAATTTGCACTTTAGTGCAGGCACGGCTGCAGTCTGCGTCAGATTATAGCTGGTTATTTCGGCAAAGCAGACCACAGCCTCTTACGCGTGACAGCTTCGGCAATTACCAAAACCGGACACGCCTATTCAGATTATAAGAGATTAGCCCCTGTTCTTTTATTGTGTCCTAGCAGGATCGCCTCGCTTTAATACGGATGGCGGTGCAAAACCCAGGTTTGTACCCTGTTCTAATTGTCGGCACTACTTTAACGATGGGTTTAATCGGCCACGCAAAGCCCAGCCTCATGCTTCCGATATCCGATTCACCGTATTACATTCTTGGGATTGTACCCTGGATCAAAAAGGAGCACCTGCGAAGAAGCATGATGAGACGAGGCAACTGTGACCTGAGCAACCGCTCAGTAGCGGCCGAATAACGTGACTGACTGGAGAGCGGAAGTTGGAAGAAAGCCGACCATACAGGAGGTAAGCGGAGAGCGCCGCATAAGAAGCTTAGGATGCGTTTGCTAGACACATAGTTTTGCAAATGACTCAAGCTAAACCTTATTCGCACGGTATACAGCTCGTCGCCAATTCGTCCCAGCTTGAAATACACGATAATTTTTTGGGCTCACAGAGAAGAACACTACGAAATCCCTGCGAGCCAAAAAAAGGGGTAGGCTTTTTGTCGGGAGTCCCCTCGATACTGTGATTTAAAAGCTTGGCCAGCGTCGCACGCGTCAAATAGGGGGCTTGGAAGCGGGAATGGCGTTCCTGGGACATGCCACCTTCCGAACTCCGGGCACCGATGGGCCTGGTAAAAGTCTACGCACAGAAGCCGGTGAAGAACGTCTGATGAAGAAAATGACTCAGGATAAAATCTCATTCACCGATAGCCACTGTATCGAACGGAACTGCCTCCAGAGCCTTTCCCCATTTAGCTTAAACTGGCGCCCTGCTGGCCGAACCCGCCAAGCCCCGAGAGTCAGCGGGTCATCCTCTGACAGCTCCAAGTCCGAGACCCGCTTCAATGTATTTTTCTAGACTCAGAAAGAGGGCGATCATTAAAGCGACTGATATGGCGGAGCCAGCAACCTGAATCGCGTATTCCAAGTTCGGGAATGTGCTTCCATTTATGAGAACACTGGCCAGTCCTTGAGGCAACATGTAAAGGGATGCCTGTCTCAGCACAAACAGCGGGAGGAGATAGTTGTTCCAAGTTGCCGCAAAGATGAATATGAATAAGGTTACGAATGCCGGCTTCAGGTAGGGTAAAACAATGGAACGAAACACCTTGAACTCAGAGGCGCCGTCTACCCTTGCAGCATCCAAAACATCCTGAGGTATCGTCTCCTGAGCGTATATTGACATGAAGTAAGCTCCGAATGCACTCACAGCTGACGGGAGTATCACACCGAAATAGGTGTTGACAAGACTCAGTCTCTGTTCCAAGACAAAAGTCGGAAAGGCAATAGCTGTACTCGGAATCATCAGTGCAACCGATATGACAATAACAAGAAAGTTCCTACCTTTGAACCTGTACTTGGCAAGTGAGTAACCCGCCATGGCTGCGAACAGTGCGCCTATAGCCCCCGCTGATCCAGATTCGATCAGGCTGTTGACAAGCCAAAGTGGCATTTCAGAGTGGTCAAAGGCATATACGTAATTGAAGAGTGTGGGCCTGTCAAACCATAAGGGATTGGTCGAAAACACTGCACTGTAGAGTTTCGTACTCGACACGACGAGCCACCACAGTGGCACGAGAAAATATGCTCCGAGAACTGCGACCACAAGGGCGGTCACTATGTAGTTAAAGATCCTGCTCATTTAGCTCTCACTCCTAAAATACCGGATTCCGATAACAGCCACAATCAGCGACACAAGTATAAGCACGAATGCCACCGCTGATGAATAGTTGAATTCTTCTAGGAAATATGTGACATGGTATACGTATAGGTTGGGTGTGAAACCAAACGAGACGCTGCTCAAGTTTGACAGTATAAACGGTTCATTGAACAGCAGCTGATCGCCGATTATGGTCAACATGCTTATGAAAACCAGATACTTCCTGAGCATCGGCAGTTTGATGAATCTTGTGACCTGCCACGATGAGGCACCGTCGATCTTCGCAGCCTCATATAAAGGAGATGGTATCGAACCAAGACCCGCAAGCAGTATAACTGTGTTATAACCGGTCCACTCCCAGACAATTATCAGTAGCATTGCATACAGTATGTACTGCGGGGCCAGAATGTTGGAAGGAAGCCCGAAAAACACAAGGAGGTCATGTACCACGCCGCCGGGCGTGAACATGTAGCCCCACATGAGAGTGCCTATCACGGTGGGTACGCCATAAGGAAGGAAAACCACAACCTTGCCTAGAGCGCCGATCTTCCCGCGGCGCGAATCAAGGAAGAGCGCTATCAAGATGGAGAGTATAAGCATAAGAGGAAGCCAGAGCAGCGTGAAGTATAGCATATTTTCATAACCCTGCCAGAAGACGCCGTCCCTTAAGACCCTTAGGTACTGGTTGAACCCGATATAGTTCGTAAATAGACTGGCTGCGGAAGGAGGTGCATCAAATAAACTAAGACCGAATGTGTACGCTACTGGCACAACTATGAACAACATAAACAGCGAGAAAAAGGGAACAAGAAAAAAAATGTAGGAGTACCTACCAACGTTCACGCTTGCCTCACCTTTTCATGAGAAAAAGCTAGTGGCCGACGCCAGACACCACCCCTCCGTTCGACTGAATATAGGATATCATGATTGTCTCGGTGTTTTGAAGCGCCTGGGCATAGGTTATCTGACCAGCGGCTGCCTCTGTCAGCTGCTCCTGTAGAATGGTCATGAGTGTGATCTGGTACGGACTCCACACCCACTGCGTACCAATCGCTTCCTGTGATTTCAGGTAGACCTCGCCGATGTTTTCCCCACCGAAATATGAGTTGTTGCCCAAGAAGACGGATGTACCATTGTTGTACGTGAGTGTGCTAAGATAGTGAGTGTTAGATGTCCACTGACCTCCTGCGGTCCACATGTATGGAAGAACCTGAGGAGTTTGGGTCGTAAAGTAATCGAACAGGAACGCTGCCCCGGGATACTTAGCGTTAGCCGTGACACCGAGACAGCTACCGCCGACTGCCCCCGTTACAAAGGTGTTGTTGTTCCACTGAGGCATGGGAGCCACCCTCCACAGTCCAGCCTCACCTGGTGCTGTCGCCTGAATCACATACCTCGGATACCAAGCGGCAGCTGTTACGAATGAGGCAATCTGTGAGCCGGCAAGTTCCTCATTGAACTGTGGGGTGTATAGATCGAGTGACTGAACTTCACCGGACTTTATGAGGTTACCCCAGAAATTGACGACGTTAAGGTTTGTGGTGCTGTTTATGACAACGTCGTAGGTGTTGTTGCCCGTTGGGACTACCATGTTACCTCCTGCCTGCCAGAATAGTCCCATCAGGTCTGCCGAGGGTTCATTTGGCGGAAAAACCGTCATGGTTATGGAGCTATTCTCTGCATGAAGCTTTGCGGCATCGGCTGCAAACTGCGCCCAGGTAGTCGGGACGGTAAGGTTGTACTTCTGGAATATGTCAGCCCTATACGCAAAGGCAACAGGACCGAAGTCCTCAGGAATACAGTAGAGCGCACCCTTTACCCCTGCAGACGCAAGGTTAAGTGCTGCTGGTGAAATCTCTTGGTTCAGGAACGGTAGGTATTCGTTAAACCAAGGTGCAATGTTCATGACTTCCCCTGTAGCAACTTCCTGTGGTAGCTGGAAGTACTGAATCCTGAAGGCATCGTAGACATACTGGTGGGTCTCAAGTGCGCTGAGCAATCCTGAGAGCTCTTGGTTGGCTGACTGTGAGACATGGATGTTGGGGAAGGCAGCCTCGAACATTTGTACAGCACCTGGAAGAGGATATCCGCTCCACGCATACTCCTGAATGGTTATCGGGGTCGATGGATAAAACGCCTGCACCATGGCCTCAGGGACGTTCGGAACAACTGGATAAAGCGTGGAAGTCGTCGTCGTGGTGGTTGACTGAGAAGCTGTGGGCGTGGATACCGGTACAGATGTTGTAGAAGTCCTCGAAGAGCTGGAAATCAAAATGGCCCCGGCAATTACCGCGACTACTATAACGATAACTATTGCCACAGTGACTGTCTTGCTTAAAGCTCTCCTATTGTACATCTTTTCTCCCCTATGGTTTGACCGAACTAGCTATTAAATATTCCGCAAGCCCGTTAATTGTTTCCAGAACAAAAGATAGTCTTAACACACTTTGCATCTCCCAGCATCTTTAATCAAGCAAACTTTCAAAAAATATATTTATTTGACACGTTGAATCGACGCATTGTTTGATGACGATCTCTCAAATGGGCTAACACGAGACCTGATAGTTGTACACATCATCTGCGCACCCATAGGTCTCCAAGCTGGTTGGAACAACCTATCTACATTCATGAATACAAACCTCTTTCCTCCATCAAGACTTATGTTTACCTTAAAGAGTTTGACAACTCGACTACTGCAAAGGTTGCTTTGAAATTTACAAGAGATATCCATTCGCAGCGAAAGGTAACGTTTATTATCATGACCTTTTTTTCGGGTTTGGTGTATAATTCTTTTGTCAACGTTTAAGCGGCCACCTCGCCGGAAGTTGACTAGAAAGAGAGTTAAAAAGAAAGGGCGGCTTGGAAGTCTGGCGCTTCTACTTCTAGTTCTGTATCTAGCCTTTTTGATTGCTTATGTTCTGATACTCAAAAGGTCGAACGTAGGCGGTACTGGTTGGTATATAGCATCTCTGGCAAAAAGTTCACCGGGCGTAAACTTAGGGGTATTCACACTTAGTTATCCTTCCGTTGCAATCCTCGTTGTGCTTTCGATTGCGACTCTGATTTCGGCGTTAAAAGGGATTATTCATTTCAGCGCGCCCCGTATAGCGGTAGTCTTTATCATAGGCCTTGTGCTGGGCGCCCTGATGGGTGGTGCCTATAGCGCGGGCGAAGTTTGGCCCTACCATGTTCAGGTAAGCTCGGGCGGGTTTTCCCTAACCGTCTATTACAGTTCTACCACGCTCATTCTGGGCAAAAATTTCACTGTGAAATATGTGGCCCGGGATGTGTCGTACAAACTAACAACGCCGTACTATTACTTTTTCGGGGCGCAGTTCAGTATGGTTTTCTATAACTCAACCGGCGACCAGATCGTGGGATTCAGAGCCCCAATCACTTTCAATTTGTCTGCCAGTAACTATATTATAACGCTCGAGCCGGGGGAAGTCTGGTCTACACTATTGGTGTGGAATGGCACAATCATAGGCGCTAACGGAACAAGGTCGGTGGCGAAACCAGGTATCTATCAGCTTGCATCATATGCGGTCTTTCAGGATGCCAACGTAAGTCTATACGTAGAACTTCAGGCACCCAACATCTCGGTTACAGTTGTCGCAGCCTAGAAAGAAATCAAGCCGACATTAAGGCCATCTTGCTGACAAACATGCTTCGATGGGATCAAGAGCCACTAAGTGACGGGCATCCCAAGTTAGTGGGTTGTGGAACTATTATACAGGGAAGGTACCACGCTAAGGCACCATGGAAATGGTCAAGTTAAAATACATGATTCTTATTAACCCAAACTAAGGAGATGGATCTGGTTAATGAAAATTGCGGAAGTAGAAGCAATAAAGGTGGGGCAGAGCACAGCTGAGTTCTATGAGAGGGACGCACTCGCGGTGGTCGGCGGTGCAGAGCATCCAATGGAGATAGCGCTTGTCAGGATCGTAACTACAACAGGTGAGGTAGGCTGGGGAGAATGTATCTCTTACGGCGGAGTACACCCGGTCGCGTCATCAATAGAAACTGTCCTCGGTCCATTGATTAAGAACGAAGAGTCCTTCACAATCACGAAACTCTGGGATAAGATGTATATGGCAACCTTCAGGCTCGGAAGAAGAGGTGTCATCGTTTCGGCCATGAGCGGAATAGACGTTGCACTGTGGGACCTCCTTGGGAAGGAAGTTGGTGCGCCGGTTTACAAGCTTCTTGGGGGCTCAGACAGGAGCGTTAAGGGATACATAACTGGAGGTTATTATAGAGAGGACAAAGACATACCTAAACTTCTTGAGGAGGAAAAAAGCTACCTTGACGCAGGCTTTGACACTGTCAAGATCAAAATCGGTGGCCTTAGCCCTAAGCAAGACTTGGAGAGAATTAAGGCGTTAAAGGATGAGTTCGGCGATAGAATCAACCTGGCTGTCGACGCAAACAACACATACGACTTTATATCCGCGTTGAAAATGGGGAGGCAACTTGAAAAGTATGGAGTGGTATTTTTCGAGGAACCCATCGCAACCGACCAGCCCGACCTTTCAGCTGAACTTGCCAAGGCTCTCGAAGTTCCGATTGCAGGCTACGAGACGGCCTACACTCTCTATGAGTTTCGTGACCTAATCGAAAAACATGCTGTCGACTACGTTCAAGTCGATGCAGCTTGGAACGGAGGTATAACTGAAATGGTTCGCATTGGAGCGCTGGCAAGGGCACATGGCCTTCCAGTTATCCCACACTACTCCGCAGGTGGCATAGGTTTTGTCGCAAGCCTTCACGTTGCCCTAGCCATAAATTCACCTATGATTGAGTATCACCTTAGACCCAACCCGTTCAGAGACGGACTTGCCGGTAGCGCCATCAGGTATGAACGGGGTTCGTTCGTTCCGCCTAAAGGGGTCGGCTTGGGGATTGTTCCAGACGAAAAATTGATAGAACACTACAAACTTAGGTGAGACACGAGAATCAGAATTTCGATTCTGGCTACAAACAACCACCAGTCCTTGAGCGTCCCGTGCCGAGAACGCGGTGCAGCATATGCCTTGGAAACTCTTTCAATATTTACAAGCCGAAATCAAGAGCCGATGAATTGAAACAGCAGAAATTTTGGTGGTTCATATGTACCGCAAGGTTGCAGGCGATGCTTATAGAGGCTTAACGGGGCCTCACCCCATTACGGTTGATGCGAATAGTTCAAGTGAGTTATATTTGGGATAGTCCATGAACATTAGTTCGAATCTCTGGCAGCCGAGTTCGACGTATCTTGCAAGTCTCTCTCTAACTTGAACTGGAGTACCAACCACAACTTTCTCCATATCAAACTTATAGTCAAGAGAGGGCAGCTGGACTATTTTTTGACCTAGGGCGTCGATCACCCTTATGACGCGCTTCTTCTTCTCGGTAAGCTGGGTTTCGTTCTCCGCGATAAGCACATGCACCCCTACACTACATGTGAATTCGTCAAATCTCTTGCCGTTAAGCCGAAGCTGTTCCTTAAGAAATTCGATCTTCGCACCGTACTCTTCATAAGTGGGCTCCGCACCTATATCCCATTGGTCAGCATATCTCGCCGCAAGCGAAACGATCTTCTTGCTCCACCCGCCAATCATAAGGGGCGTTGGTTTTGGCGGTTTCGGGTTGTTGACCGCGTCCTTGACCCTGTAGTAGCGTCCTGTAAAGTTGAACCTGTCGTTTTCCATCATGCCGCGTATGACCTTGACGCCTTCCTCTAGCATCTCGACTCGTTGTTTCGGCCTAGGAAAATCATACCCGTAAGCTTCATACTCATGACCATACCATCCTGCTCCATAGCCAAGAATAAATCTGCCCGCAGACATGAGGGAGAGGCTTGTTGCCATTTTCGCGGTTAGGGCTGGGTTCCTGTAGCCGTTACATGACACCCATGTCCCAAGCGTCACTCTGGATGTGATTTGGGAAACTGCGCTGAGCGTAGACCATGCTTCAAATGTCATTCCATTCTTGCCGAGCATGAAGTGATCCGGAGCCCAGAGGGAAGTGTACCCCAATTGTTCGGAGTCCTTTGCTACTTGGATTATTCGCGACCAAGATACATCATCGTTCAATGTTAAATCGTAGAGTCCCCAGTATTCTTCAGCTCCAGGCGTGCTTGTCGCGTCTCCCGCATAAGTGGGGAGCACTACACCAAAGGATGCCTCTATCTTTTTCATAAAGAAGGCTAGTAGATCCAAGCAAAAAATCTTTCGTGAAACGCATTAGTAGAGCTATGATTAATTGCCCCGCAGTATGCACCTGTGTACGTAATTGCTACGAAGGATTTTCATCAATCTGTGCCTGCCTAATAAGGGTAGCAAGCGATATAAGCTTCTGGATACTATAAACTTGGAAATCCATGAAGGTTGGTTTTGCAGAGCGGCTGGGAGAGAAGTTTCTCGTTAAGGTAGATGGAGCCGAGGCATCCAGAATCCCGGGATACCAGTCGTTTAATGAACTCTTTGTAAAAAGTGGTGGTCGAGTTTCTGAATACATACAAAGGGTGACTTCGTCACAGAATAGGTTCCCGCTTAAAGAAGTGAGGCTGCTTCGCCCCTACAGTCCGCCCGAAGTGTGGGGAGCGGGCATTACGTATATGCGCTCAAAGGAGGGCCACACGTCCGAGGCAAGAACCCTTGTGGATGGGATATCGATCTATGACTATGTTTACGAGGCGAAAAGACCAGAACTTTTCTTTAAGGGAACATGGCGTAACTGTGTGGGACCTGATGAGCCAATCGGGATACGTGGCGATTCCAAGTGGACTTTACCAGAGCCCGAACTGGGTGTTATCCTTGACTCAGAAGGGAATGCAGTCGGGTACACTGTTTCAAGCGACGTAAGTGCAAGGGACATAGAGGTTGAAAACCCGCTTTATCTTCCGCAGTCAAAGATCTACGAAGCTTCATGTGCAATAGGTCCCGTGATCGCTTTGGCCGACGAAATAAAGGACCCATACTCGCTCGGTATAACCATGAAAATATTCAGAGGAGATGCCATTGTGTTTGAAGGGAGGGCCAATACATCAGCACTGAGTAGAAAAGTGGAAGAGCTCTCGGAATATTTGCTCAGCTACTATACTCCTGAGCCTCTAACCCTGCTGTCCACTGGAACCTCTATTGTGCCGAGCGGAAGGAACGGATTGAGGGAAGGCGACTTGGTTGAAATAACGATAGATGGAATAGGGACGCTTAGAAACACCGCAAGAATAATTCAAAGCAAGAAGAAACATATTCAGTAGCCCAAGTACACCGTCTTCTCTCTGCTGTAAAACTCCAGCGCCTCTTCGCCCATCTCCTTCCATGTTGTTGCGCCTGACCTCTTGAATCCCCCGAAAGGCGCCTGAAGCTCGAGTCCAACTGTGGGTTTGTTCACCTTTATAACGCCAGCCTCAACACTGTCTATAAATCGGTTGATGGTATAGTGGTCTTTACTAACGATACCCGCGGTATGACCATACACCACACCGTTAACTAGATCTATTGCTTCGTCATCCGATTCACTCGTGGTCAGCGAAAGTACTGGGCCAAATATTTCTTCTTGAAAGATCCTCATATCCTTGGTCACCTGCTCGAATATGCTCGGTCCGACGAAGTAACCTTTCTCTTTGATACCCGATTCAGCTGAATAAATGAGTTTTGCTCCTTCCAGCCTTCCTGATTCATTGTAATCGAGTGTCTTTTTGTACTGTGACTCGTCTGCGAGAGGCCCCATGTTTACGTCTTGTGCGGTGCCCGGACCAACCTTCCACCTTTTCACCCTTTCAATTAGCCTCACCCTAAAAGGTTCTTCAATCTCACGGTTGACTATAACCCTGCTTGCAGCGGTACAGGACTGTCCAGTCAGGCCAAAGGCGCTCTTGACCACTAGGTCAGCCGCAAGTGCTAGGTCTGCGGTCCTGTCAACATAAATGGCGTTCTTTCCGCCAAGTTCAAGCTGTAGTCTTGTCATTCTTTTTTTGTCACCGAGCATCGTATAGATGTGCTCGCCGGTTGCAGTTGAGCCGGTAAAAGACAGAGCTGCCACGTCCTCACTCGCAGTTATTGCATCTCCAACCCTGCCACCGGGTCCCACGACCACATTGAGAACGCCTTCTGGTAGACCCGCCTGAACGAGTGCGTCGAGCATCATGAGAACGATCAGAGGGGTCTTACTTGCAGGCTTCAGAACTACTGAGTTTCCAGCTGCGAGTGCGGGAGCGGTCTTCCAAGCTGGGATTGCGAGGGGAAAATTCCAGGGAGTTATGGCCGCTACTATGCCAAGTGGTTCCTTTACAGTAATGATTCTGGTTGAGCTGTCTGCAGAAGGAAGCGTGATTCCCCCATTCTTAAATGCAAGCGCACCATAAAACTTGAAAAGGTTAGCGCTACGAAGAACTTCAGCCAAACTGTCTGCTAACGTCTTTCCTTCTTCAAGCGTAAGCAACAACGCCATCTCCTGTGCAATGTTTTCCATAAGTTCCCCTGCCTTCATCAAAACGGGACCCCTCTTCGGAGGCGTGACGGAGGACCAGACATGAAACCCCTTCTTTGCGTTTTCTATGACGCCTACCACATCCTCTGGCGTCGATAGTCTGAACTTTGCGAGAACTTGGTCTAGCGATGCAGGATTACGGTCTTCGTAATAGTCGCCGCTCCCCCTCAGGTACTTATCGGCTAGTGTCTGGTAATCCATGTTAAAGATTGTAAGAATAGGCATAACTTAAAGTCTTTTGCGGTACTTGAAGTCCTAAGAATTTCAGCGACTACAAAGGGGACTAAATCTCAAGATGCACTATTTCGATTGGTTCACGGTAAACCTGGAAAAACACTAGTCATAGTTCAGAGTGGCTACACGGGTACTCGTGCACCCGTCTTATCAAATACGTGCACCTTGCCTTCTCTTATTTTAATGCTTCCCTTTGTTCCTATCCCGGCTCGAAAATCAGGGGGCATGATTACCTTTACTAGGGCTTCTCCCACCTTGAGGGTAAGCAGTACATGAGTGCCTAGTGGCTCTTCGACGTACACCTCAGCGGGCACGCCATCGGTTGCCTCTTTGTCAAAGTAGGCATCCTCTGGCCTGAACCCAATTTTGACCTCACCTGGCCCAAGTTTTCCAATTGCCCTTACGGCTTCCAGTCTCTTTATCACACCTAGATTACCATTTGTGCCTAAGGATATGGTGTCTGGCGGAGAAATTATACCGTCTATCACATTCATTGCGGGAGAGCCCATGAATTGGGCGACAGTGATGTCGACAGGAAGGGAGTAAACCTCTTCTGGTGTGCCAAGCTGCCTTAGCTTTCCCTTATCAAGCACAGCTATCCTGTCTGCTAGGGCCATCGCCTCAGCTTGGTCGTGTGTAACAAATATTGTAGTTATTCCCAAGTTCTTCTGGAGCCTCTTTATTTCTGACCTCGTCTCGATTCTCAGTTTTGCGTCAAGGTTTGAAAATGGTTCATCGAGAAGGAGCAGGCTAGGATTTCTGACGAGAGCTCGCCCTATTGCGACTCTCTGCTGTTCGCCGCCGCTAAGCTGTTTGGGCTTTCTGTCAAGAAGATGTGATACGTGTAGCATTTCGGCTACTTCCTTAACCCTTCTTTCTACAATGTCCCTTGGTTCTTTTCGAAGCCTGAGCGGGAAACTTATATTGTCCCGCACAGTCATGAAAGGATAAAGTGCGTAGTTCTGAAACACCATTGATATGTTTCTTTGGCTCGGAGGTACATCGTTAACCACCTTTCCGTCTATGTAGATTGTTCCTGAGTCGACTCTTTCGAGGCCAGCGATGAGCCTGAGTGTGGTCGTCTTTCCACATCCAGAAGGCCCTAGCAATGTCAGGAACTCCTTGTCACGGACTCGCAGGTTAATGTCATCAATAATTTTGGCCTGCCCGAAATGCTTAGTAATATGTTCAAGAACAACCTCAACCAATTTACGGAACTCATATAATCAGTAAGTTAAAAGGATGACTAGCCTAGTAAAAAGTGTCGAATATCTCGTGCTGTGCGTAAACAATGCACGCTTTTTCGGGTTCATCGATAGTCTACTTGGTGATTGTATGTTACGTCATCCTAATATTTCGGGTATAAATGAAATTTTTTGAATTGTGTCCGAGTAAGTTCGGGAAGGACGATCAACTGGGAGCCCTGAATTACATAGCGCGAGAGAGCACGGCGGCCGCGGTGAGGCTTGTAAGAAACGGAAGAATTTTCAGCCTCATGCACATGCTGGAGGACGAGATACCAGTAAACTGGTTTCACAAAGACTTCATCTACCATACGTATAGGAGCGCACCTGAAATGTTAAAATACTTCGACAGTGTATTCCCTAACAAAAACCGAATTTCGTTTACAAACATTAGAATGGAAATGTCGGACCATACGGGTACACATATAGACGGGCTGAATCACGCTACAATCGGATACTCTCTTTACAACGGTGTTGATGTAAGGGATGTGACAACTACACGGGGCACATCTAGGCTTGGAATAGAGAACATGTTACCGATTGTAACACGCGGCGTTCTGATTGACATGACTCTGCTACACGTGTATGATGGGCCTCAGGCGATACCGGTTTCCGATATTGAGCGCGTAATTTCTATCGAAAACATTCAAATCAGACGTGGGGACGCGGTTCTTATATATACTGGATGGGAAAGATTTTGGAAGACGGACAATCAAAGATATGTATCCTCGATGCCCGGGATAGGAGTCGAAGCAGCTAGTTGGCTCGCCTCGCAAGAGGTGGCCACGGTCGGGAGCGATACACAAAGCGTAGAGGTTGAGCCAAACGAAGAGCCAGGTGTCGACGGGCGAGTGCACCAGATCCTTATAACAGAAAACGGGATTCCGCTTATAGAGAATATGAAGCTAAGCGAGCTTGCCTCGGCTAAGGTTTACGAGTTTCTCTTTGTGTGTACTCCCCTGAAAATAAGGGGGGCAACGGGCTCGCCTGTACATCCAATAGCAATATCTTAACTAGGCGGGCTTAGTTTTCGCCTTTGAGCGTTCGAAGTTTGCCATGTCTCGCAGGGCGGATTCAAGAGTGAATTCTGCTTCGAATCCAAGCTCGCGATAAAGTCGTGAGCAGTCAACATCAAGGCCGTTCGGTCCGGCAACGGTCTGTGAAAGAGTTGTCGGCTCTTCTCTCTCCACAACCTCTATGTGGCGCTCTGGAAAGATAGAATGCAAAGCCGCTACGACATCCTTGTAACTGAAGGGTGACTTTGACCCCACGTTGTAAAGATATCTAGGTGAGTTGTCAAACTCCGATACATGGGTGAAAGCCCTTGCGGCGTCCTTAACATACATCCATCTCAGTTTCGATTCTTTATAGGAGAAATCCTCAGGAAATTTCGCGTCCTGACCCAGTGATACTCTTCTGATGAAATCGTTAAACTGTCCCGTGTATCCCCAGTACCTGCCTGGACCCCAAGCGGACGTGAGCCGAAGACATGTGATGCTAAGACCAAATTTCCTTAAGTAAAACCTGCCCATGAGTTCATTCGCCACTTTCGATGTTGAATACGGGTCGTCGGGGGGATTGAGAGAGTCGTCTTCGTCCACTACTCCCTCCCTCCGTGGCCTTGTGTCGCCGTACACCGATACGGAACTTGCCAGAACCACCTTTTTTAGGTCTAGGAGCCTTGCCGATTCTAGAACGTTATTGGTACCCATTATGTTTACCTGATAAGCTTTTGCTGGGTGCTCTATTGAATCCATTAACACCATGGCGGCTAGATGGATCACGCGTTCCACAGACTCCTGTTTGAGTACACTGAGTAGCTCGTCGAGGTTTGTAACGTCTCCGTTCACCACTTTTATTGATCCTGCGATATGTGAGACGTTCTCCATGTTTGGTTTGAAGTCATAGCACACAACCTTATGTCCTTTTTTTACCAGTTCTTCACAGACAAAAGCCCCGATCTGCCCAGTTGCACCTGTTACGAGATAGTTTACCATAGTCGTGCGCTAACCCACTTTCATCTGCTATAAGTTTTTCTGGTGTGAATTAAGGAGTAAGCACATGTGTCTAGAAAGAGGGCTCGCAGGTTCAGCATCAGTGATGAGGCACGTGAGTCAGGGTGACAATGCGTGCGATTAGGTCGTCACCGGCTTCTTGGAAGGGCAGCAAATGGCTCTTTAATGCAAAAATTCATGGCTTACCGCATTGCAAGGTTCTTATAGCCTTGGAAAATCCGATGCTCCAAGGCGTGCAGTTGCCCATCGTACCCAAAGAGGAGGATACGGAGTAGACGCTCGCCGTGAGGTTCAGCACAATATTCAGCATTTCCCCTCCTATCCGTGGTCGAAGCCACACGGGGGCCGTTGGCTGAGTTTAAAAATGAAAATTTGGAGGGTGTTCCTGTCTTGGACAGGAAGCACGCGGAAGGGCAATCACCTCTTTTACCATTAGGGTTACCGAGTAGCGACTTCAAGCGGGAACAACTTTACCCCCAACCAACTTCGAACTCAGTGAAGTGAAAGCATTTACCCCAATATGGGTCTTTGGAAAGCCCCAAGTAAACCGCGCGACCCAACGGGGCCTCCGGCAATCAGAATAAAAAGCAATTATACTTTACTACCTGGAACGCTTTGATCCGTAGAGTAATAACGCCACGGCTGAGTTGAAAATAGCGAGGTAGAGTAGGAGGCGTACTAGTGGGTAAGAAGGAGTGCGTCAAACCCTACTAAAGAATAGAATCCAACCCAGAGTGAA